>Ga0070741_10001114_pt1 | contig 85658 bp, 62 predicted proteins | sample Coa_R1_4_FD_66440 | JGI IMG/M metagenome (GOLD analysis project Ga0070741, IMG submission 66440) | Surface soil microbial communities from Centralia Pennsylvania, which are recovering from an underground coalmine fire - Coalmine... | ecosystem: Environmental > Terrestrial > Soil > Unclassified ... | reverse complement strand
CCCGGCAAGTTCCGCAATGGCCGAGGCCAGATCGCAATAGCCAGGCTCGGCCTACTGGATCGGGCTGCTGGACCCTAACCCGGAACAGCGACTTTACGCATGCGCGGCCCGGCTGCGGAGCTGGGGACGGTTCTGGCGCGCAAACGGATCGTAGCTGGTCTTCTTTCGCTTCGCCGATGGCAAAATCCCGCGACGAACAAAGATGTCGCGAATTGCCGCTTCGTGAGCGCCGTTGTGAAGCTGCTTGTCGGCCTGAATCAGGGCTTCTGCGCCGTCTTCAAAACTGGCATCGCGCGCCAGCAGGAAGTGGTGGGAGAGGATCAGCTTATCTGCCTCTTTGCCTCCCAGCAGTTCGCGCAGCTGCCATAAACAAGCGGACCATATCTCGCCATCGGCATGAACCTCCTTCACCATGTCGCGGGGATAGCGCTTGTTGCTGTCCAACCGGCGGAGGCAAGGGGGATCGTCGGGACTATACGCCGTGGCATCCCACGAGCCCACGCAATTGCGGAAGCGGGCAGGCTTGATATCGGCAAAGAAGCTTGCCGCGAGGTAGTCGCCGAAGCCTTCTCCCATCGCCCCAGCCTCGTCGGACTGGCCAAAGCCCGGCACCTGGTCGTCCTGGATGGAATGACCGTATTCGTGAAGAATGATTTCGGCATCCTCGGCGTCGTCCACGCCTCCGGTCCCGAAGTTCAGAGTCTTGTTTACCGGGCTGTAGAAGGAATTGTCATCGCGCAGGCCCGCGATATCGACGGGGATCGGGCGGCGATTCACGTTCTTGAAGCCCAGGCTCTGGATATAGCGCTGCATGCGGTCAATGTGGAAGTACACCATCACTTCCTTGAACCCGGCCTGGTTGCGCTTGAAGGAGAACCTTCCGTTCTTGCTCTTTGCCCGATGCTTGGTGATGGAGGTGCTTACGTAGGGACCATCGAGATGGCCTTTGTTATTAAGTTCCTTGAGTTCGACTTCGCGATAGGCAGCGTCAGGAACAACCTTCCCGCGGTCGCGCAGGGTAGTGTCATTTAACGTGACTACCGGGTTGGGATCAAACACCAGCCCCTTGACGGTGGTCTTGGCCGCGACCATTTTCAGCATATCTTCCTTGTGCAGTACCGCGCCGTCGCGGGCGCCAATGTAGATCCGCCAATCGTGCGGTGGAGACGAAACCGGGATCAGGAACTTCCAGGCCGGCACCACGGTCTTGCCCACGGGAAAAGCTACAGACTCTCCATGAACCTGGCCTCGAACCCGGTCGGTAGTTACACCGAGGTTGGCGAAGGCCTTTTGACGGGCAACATCTTCGGCCAGAGTCTTGGCAGAAGATTTTTTTGCAGATTCCGCCAGCATGGCGGATGGGACCGTGTTGTTACTGAAGTTGTAAACCCGGTTCTCGGGATCAATGTCCACCTTGATCCAGGCGCCGGAGATTGGCTTCCTGTTGTGCTGCTGCTGAAACAGCACGTGCGAACCCAGCGGGCTCTCGACAATCTTGTCGAACTTCAACTCGCTAAGGCTTGGATTGAGCTTCAATTCCGCGGCAATGCTCTTCAGGAAGGCGAGCGCCACCGCTTTTGGCGTGCCTTTCCTGGAAACGTCTTTGACGCCGAATGCCTTATGAGGAGTTCCGTAGGTTTTGTGACGGACGACTTTACCCACCGAGACTTTTCCGACCTTTGGCATGGTAGTTCCCCAAGCTTGCATGCGATGAAGATTTTGCGAAGCTGATGCTCGCCCCGCAATCCACAGAGCAATTGCCAGACCACATGGAGAAACGAGTCGCGTTTCTGCAGGATCAGAAGGTTAGTGTGGCCTGTGACGAGGGAAGGGGCGATTTACGCTTACATTTGGGTTAATGGCTATCCGAATGGATAGATCGGAATACCGAGATTCATGCACCGTACTCCAAGTTCTCCCGGGGTTCCCAACGCGAAGGTCGAGTCGCTACATCCCTATCTCTTCAATAACTTTACCCGCCTACAATATCCGCGGCCTTCATCCGTCTACAACAGTGGATGAACGGCCGGGCGAGTTTCGAGCCTATGGCGATTGAGCAGGATCAGCGCATCTCGGAAGTGGTGAAGCGGGAGCAGTCCCGGCTACGCAACTTCATTCGGCGGCGTGTGCCTGATCCGGGGGACGCCGAGGACGTGCTTCAGGACGTCTTTTTCAAACTGGTGGAGGCCAACCGCCTGCTGATGCCGATTGATCATGTCGGCGCCTGGCTGTTTCGCGTAGCGCGCAACCGCATTATTGATCTCTTCCGTAAAAAGCAGCCGGAGAATTTTAGCGATGCCGCTGTAATGGACGAGAACGATGAACCGCTGCATTTCGAAGACTTGCTGCCTTCCGCGGATGCCGGACCGGAGGCGCTTTACGCGCGCGGCGTACTGCTCGACGAACTCGAGTTGGCGATCGGCGAGTTGCCGCCAGAGCAGCGCGAAGTGTTCGTCGCACACGAACTGGAAGGCCGCAGCTTTAAGGAGATTGCGGCGCACAGCGGCGTGAGCGTAAACACGCTGCTTTCGCGCAAGCGCTACGCGGTGCTGCACCTGCGCGAGCGGCTGCAAACGACTTACAACGAATTCATGAGTACATGAGGGACCGAACATGAGAAAAAAATTGATTTGGATCGTTCCGCTGGCGATTGCCGGCATCGTGTTGTTTGCCTTCATCGGGGGCGAAGTTGTAATGCTTTTGTGGAATTGGCTGCTGCCGCCTCTGTTTGGCTGGCGCGAGATCACATTCTGGCAGGGGTTCGGAATCCTGGCCCTGTGTCGGATCCTGTTCGGCGGGCATGGGTGGCACCGTCCGGGCCGGGGCAATTTCCGTCATCGAATGAAAGAGCGATGTGCCAACATGACGCCGGAGGAGCGGGAACGGTTCCGGCAGCGCATGCGGGAACGTTGGGGCTTTGATCCGGCAGGCGGTGGGCCCGCGGTACCATCCTGAACTTTCGCGCTTACCGGGGTTTCAGCCTGGTCTTGTTTTTGAGATTGAGCGCCACGGCAGCACGGATGAGATCCTTCAAGGCCGCCTCATCGATCTTTTCGCCTTCATGGATATCGATGGCACGCCTGACATTCCCCTCGAGGCTCGAATTGAATAACTTCTTCGGGTCCTTCAACGCTGCTCCCCTGGCGAATGTCAGCTTTACGACGTTCTTGTAGGTCTCTCCGGTGCAGACGATGCCGCCGTGGGAAAAGACGGGAGTCCCCGGTGATGTGGGCTTGACCCATTTCCACTCTTCAACGATCTCCGGGTCTGCCGCATGGATGACGTCGCGAACTTTCGCCAGCGTATTCCCGCGCCAGTCCCCAAGTTCCTTGATCTTCTGGTCCATTAATGCAGAGGCGGATTTCGCGGGGGTTTTCATGTAGAGCTCCACTTTCAAAGTAATTTAGAAGCGCCCAGGCCTAAGCTACAGGTTTCGAAAGCCGGAGCCTCTTCTTCGATCGCTGTTTGGAACGACGAATGCGTGCCGACGGGCGAGAACCTCAAATCTTGTATCGCTCCCGGAACTTCAGCACAGTGCTTCTCAGTTTCTCATCCAGGTGCTCCAGGGCCTGTCTGGCGATGTGGTCGGGAACTCCTCCATAAAAGGCTTCTGCAATGCCGCCGGTGATGCACGCCAGTGTATCCGCATCTCCCCCCAATGAAATGGCCAAACGAATCGCATCTTCGTAGTCCTTCGAATCAAGAAAAGCCGTAATCGCTTCCGGCACGGTTTGCTGGCAGGACTCGTTAAAGGAATAAGTCTGACGAATGACCGCAGTGCTGCGGCTAAGGTCATATCCGATCTGCTGCTGAATTGCATTGCGTATTTCATCCTTGGAAGCGCCTCGCCTTGCCATGAAGATGGCCATGGTGGTAGCCAAGGCTCCGCGAATTCCTTCAGGATGATTGTGGGTGACCTCGGCGCTGGCCTTGGCTTCATCCAGTGCGCGCTTCAGTGTATCGAAAGCATAGGCGACAGGACTCACCCGCATCGCCGATCCATTTCCCCAGCTGTTGTAAGGCAGACGCGAACCAGACTGGACCCAAGTCAAAAACCCGAGCCCATACCCTCGATGAGGGTAGGCGATTGTGTATTCGTGAAACTTGTCAGTGTAGCCAGCGCCGCTCATCAGGCAATCGGCTACGGCGACGGTAAGGACCGTGTCATCGGTGAACCTGCAGTCGGGGGCGAACAAAGGGAAGTCCATAGTCTTCCCGCAGCAGAATTCGTGGACCGAGCCGATAATGTCGCCGGCGATCGCTCCTAGCATGCAGTAGAGTTTAGCGCCTCCGCCTCAAAGTTCGAAGAGAGCTTGAACCGCAGGCCGTACCGGGGACTCTTTCTGGCCGAATGGTGAAGCACGACTCTGGCGGGATAGACAGCGCGATGGCGTGCCACGGCGTTGCGACGGTTCCACAGCCGGCAGGCTCTCGCTACGCGCCGCACCTCGTTCTGTGCTGTGCCCGGCGAAATCATTTGTCCGATGATAGAACTACCTTCGCCGGTCTAGTTCTTGATTTTTGTCCCTTCGGCAAGAACGATCAGTCCAGCGACTACCAGGAGCAGGAAACCAGCGGAATATATGTAGTACACCATCCGGAGTTTTGGCCAGAGCCTGGCGGGAAGCTGATCGGCGAGCTTGTCCGCGAAACTTTCGTTCAGACGAGCGGGCAGAATGGCTTCTTCGGATTCGGCCTTCCAGGTTGCAGCGATCCATGTCGCACGAAGGTTCGAAAGCAGGAGGGCGGCAAAAATGATGCGGAGCACACCAATGCCCATCAGAGTGTCCAGAAAGTACATCGCGAAAACCGCTGCGGCAGCGTAGCGGCTGCGCTCGCGAACTCCCACTCCTCCCACGAAGTAAAACAGAAAGGTGGCCGCTGCGGTAATAGGCGCGCTCATCAGGGTCAGGATGACGAGAGAACCTATCGCCACCAGGAGGCAGACCCAGTATCCCTGTGCGCCGAGATAATCCACATCGCTGCCATTTCGGATGGAGGGCCAAAACAAACTTTTAAGGCGTCCCTCGCTGCGCTGCGTGGACTCGGAAAGCCCCAAAGTCTGCATGGCATGAGATTAGACCTCATGTTACAGGGTAAGTCTATCGAATAGTTAGTCAAGGTGGCCGCCAACGTCTGTTTCCCGTCACGATGGACTACAGCTATTCAATCGGCCGACACTGTTCGGCGGCGCGAAGACCGGCCACAAAAGTGTCAGATTTTCAGCCACCCGCGGAAACCTCTTGCGGCATAGTAGGATTCCGCGCCATTGTGATAGAGGAACACGGTATCGTAGCGGCGATCACAAAAGAGGGCGCCACCAAGTTTTCTGATCGCAGCAGGCGTCTTCACCCAGCTTGAGGTTTTGGTATCGAAGCTTCCGAGTTTCTGTAACTCTCGATACTGCTCTTCTGTTAGAAGCTCAACGCCCATGGCAGCCGCCATATCAAGGGCGCTATCGGCTGGTTTATGTTCCTTCCTTGATTCCAGTGCTTCCCGGTCGTAGCAAACACTTCTGCGGCCTTTCGGACTTTCCGCTGAACAATCATAGAAGATGTATTCGCCGGTGTTTTCGTTATGGCCAACGACATCGGGTTCCCCGCCGGTCCTTTCCATCTCATGCAGTGAGCGCAGCTTCTCAGGATTCGCTTCCAGCTTGGCTTGGACGCTAGCCCATGCCAGACCTTTGTGGCGGTTCATGTTTTTCTCAAAACGATCCTTCAACGCTCTGAGTAGCTCTTCACATTGCTTCTTTGAAAGTTTCGGCATAGTCCCTGGCTCCGCTCCTGATTCGGGCAGCGGGATGTTACGCACCCTCATTCGTCGGTTTAGGCAATAGAAGCGGCATACGATAGTTCGACAAAGCCGTTCTTGTATGCGATAACATTTTTCAAGTTCCACCTTTTCTCAGTCGGCGCATCACCGAACAACCGCAGCCCGTCCCCCAACAGAACGGGCGCGATGGTCAACTTGATTTCGTCTACCAGGTCGAGTTCGAGAAAACGGCGGCACAGCATGGCCCCGCCCACTAACCAGATGTTTCGATACCGCGGCGCGAGTTTCACCTCAACCAGCGTCTTGAGATCCCCGGAATAGAACTCGACGCTCTTCCCCGGCGTCGGCCATCTTCTGGAGCTCACCACCACGGCCGGAGTATCGCCATAGGGCCAGCCTAGTTCGAGCGCGTGTTCATAGGTGTGCGAACCGAGCACATAACAGTCGATGGTTTTGAGAAAGGCCGCAGCTTCTTCCTCCGAAATGGATGCCCCACCTTCATACATATTCGCGGGGCTATCCAGCCAGGAAACGCTATTGTCCTTTCTCGCGATGAAACCATCGAGACTGGAAACCATATGCAGGGTGACGAGTCGTTTTGCTCGAGTGACCTCGCTGCCTGACATGTTTCTCCTCAAACGATTATCCGAGGTTTGCGAACGTACGAGCGCCCGCCGCCTGTCTTTTTGAAAAGAGGCGGCGCACGAGATGGCCCTTCCACATCCACAGCCCTGAAAGCGCCATGGCGGGGAGAAAGACAAAACGGGTCAGGAACGCGTAGTCCGGGAGTTTTTCAAACGGACTGTAAATGTAACCGATAATCGGAATGGCCAGGATGATGTGAATGCAGCGAAAAATCGTGCGTAGCGTGACTTGGTTCATAAGCTCCTCGATTCATAAGTCTGTACCGCTCTTACCACTTTGGCGCTTCGACACCGAACTGCTTGGCATATTCAGCGTTCAATCGTTGCCAGCCTTCGAACTTCATGGCGTCGCTGCCGGCGATGCGCTTGACGGGAGTTCCGCTGAGCAGGCGATCCAGAACATCGAAGGCAATGTGCCATCCCGCAGCACCCATGGAAACGAAGCGGCGATCGATCTTGGTCCAAAGAGTTAGGCGAGTACCATTTCCGGAGGGTTCGAGTTCCCAACGGGTATCGTCATACTCCAGCAGCCTGGGGGCGTCAGCGCGGGTCACTCTGGTTTCAATGGGAGTGGCCGTTCCCACCCACGTGAGCTTCACGGTCCCCACCGCGTTCATGCTCGCGTCGACGTCAAACGGCGCCCACTCGCGCAGATGCGTCGGGTCAGTGAGGGCCTGCCAGACTTTTTCCGGCGAGTGGCGCAGTTCCCGGACGAGAACAAGCGTCCACTTCTCTCCATCCTTCCTTACTTGCGCCCCGCTGGCGGGGCCCGGTGTGTACTGCTCGCGATTGGTCATCTTCGTTTCCTTTGCTTCCCTTTAATTGTTGTTTTCTGGTCCATGCGGTCGAGGTGGCGCTCAAGAGCGTCCAGGTGCGCGGACCAGAAGCGGCGGAACTGGGCCAGCCAGGTATCCACCTCCTGAAGCGGCTCAGGTCGCAGCCGATAGAGGCGGCGCTGTGCGTCCACTGTGGCCTCCACGAAACCAGCCTCGCGCAGCACGCGAAGATGTTTGGACACAGTGGGCTGCGGCATACGAAGTTGACGCTCGATCTCCCCTACCGATTGCTGGGACGAAACCAGCAGGCTCAGGATGGCGCGGCGGTTCGGCTCGGCGATGATTTCGAAGACAGACTCCACGTAGTCTTATATACCTCATGTGGCATATACGTGTAAAGGAATATAACGGAGAATTATTATGCCCTTCCATTTTTCTGCTTGGACAATTCCTGACATTGCGTCTGGTAGGCGCGGCAGGACTTGAACCTGCAACCCTCGGATTAGAAATCCGATGCTCTATCCGCTTGAGCTACGCGCCCGCAAGGGGTGCTGAGACAACTGTTCTGCGCCCGACCCGGTGGCCGGTACGCCTTCAGTATCGCATAGCCGTTTAACAGCAACCAGACTGATCAGAGCGGTGAAAAATCGGGGAGACCTGTCGCTTTTTCCCGTTGGTTTTCGATTTTTCCGGTAGAGAGGCATCGTGAGGACCTGAAACGCCTCCGAGCCCCCTACATGAAGGGATAAAAGCAGGACATGAGAAGGAGGAAAAGCAAATTGGCGCCCACCGAAGCACTTAACAGGGAGATCAACGGGGTTGCAGTCGATGAACTGGCGAGGACCGTCAGTGAGATTAAAGCGAACTCAAGCATGGCGAGGTTCAAATTTCGAATTCGCAACCAGTGGATCGACGCCGCCCAAAACCTTTCGACGGTGGACATGTTCTTCGGGGCGGGCCATCAGCGCTCTCGCTCGAAGCCCTTTGCGCTGCGTGCCGACCAACCGCCCGTGCTGCTGGGCAAGGACAGCGCAGCAAATCCGGTGGAATATTTGCTGCACGCGTTGGCGGCGTCCTTGACTACATCAATGGTGTACCACGCAGCGAGCCGTGGAATTCATCTTCAGGAAGTCGAATCTGCGGTGGAGGCGAACATCGATGTGCGCGGGTTTCTTAACCTCGATCCCAACGTGCGGAAGGGGTGCCAGGCTATTCGAGTAAGGTTCAGGATCAAGGCGGATGTGCCGGACGCGCAATTGCAGGAGCTGTGCCAACTCGGTTCAAGGCATTCGCCGGTATTCGATTCTTTGACCAATGGAGTGCCGATCCTGATAGCCACGGAGAGGATGTAGCAGCAGCCAAGGGAAGGAGCGGAGCCCGCCCGGGCCGGGCGTCTGTCCGCGCTGGACGCATGCCGCAGATTGGGGTACTGTTACCGGCATTCCGTCTCTGTGCTGGCAAACATCTGACTCGCGCATCGTATTCTTAGCTGAAGGCCAGGATGAAAGTCTTCCTGATCGCCGGAGCTGTCGTCGCCCTGGTGGCAATAGCAGCCTATTACTGCCTCGACATTTTCTTTTCCGCAAACGCGAAGGCCGCTTCTCGTGATGCCGAAGAGGAAGCAAAGCGGGCGGGAAGATCGAAGAAGCGGCGTGGCGCAGGAGCCTGAATTCCTGTTGAGCGCGTCTGAAGAACTGCCTATCCCAACCGCATTTTGTGAGTGACACGAAACCGGTCAGCACTCGAATGCCTAGCCGCCAGATACCTGTTGTTTCTCGAGCCTGAGAAGCAGCTCGGAATGTCCAGTCCCTTACTTACACGATTACTGTATGTCCCCTATCGTTTTCTCACGGGTGATGGATTTAGTGTAAGCGAGTGCGATAAGACAAATTTTGTGACTGAGGTCATTCCGTGACGAATCGACACCTGCTGATCATCACGCTTGGGTTCCTGCTGGCATTCTCCTTGCCAGCGCTGAGCTGGCAAGAGCATGAAGCTGCGGCTCCCAGCGCCGGACAAAGCCCCTCCGAACAAGGGAGTGAAATGGCCACCGCTTTACGTACGGTGAAGTCCGTTAACTACCGACCAGGTAAGTCTACTCACGTGGACCTGAGGGGCACGGACTTGCTGCCAGAGGCAAGCGGAGAAGCCGAGGTTGAGAGCCGGACAGGGCGCGTGGAAGTTGAAGCAAAGCTAGAGCATCTCCGGCCTGCCAACAGCTTCGGCCTGGCCTACCTGACCTACGTGCTGTGGGGAATCAGTCCCGATGGACGTGCGACCAACCTGGGGGAAATAGTGGTGAAGGATGGCAAGGCCTCGATCAAGACTGCCACTCCGATGCAGGCGTTCGCGCTGGTGGTCACGGCCGAGCCTGATTTCGCAGTCGCGGTCCCCAGCGATCTGGTCGTCGCACAGAATCAGGTTCGCCCGGATACGAAAGGCCGAGTTGAATCGGTGGACGTCAACTATCACGTAATTCCACGAGACCGTTATAACTCGCAGGTAAAGCCGATCCAGGATCGTGTTTATGGAGTCGACAAAGATGCTCCGCTGAGCCTGCTGCAAGCGCGGAACGCAGTCCGAATCGCTCGGGACGCGAAAGCTGATCAGTACGCTGCGACAACCTTCCAGCGCGCGCAGACCGCCCTGGACCAAGCTGAGGATTACTATCGCCGCAAGCAGGGGCATGGGCCGATTGAGACGGTGGCTCGCGAAGCAGTTCAGAGCGCAGAAGAGTCGCGCGTGATCGCGCTGCGTGAAGAAGAACGGGCACGCGTTGCAGAACGCCAGCGAGAAGCCGAGCAACAGACCGCGCAAGCCCAGGCCTTAGCCACACAGCAGGCCCAACAGGCGCAACAGGCACAGGCCGAGCGCGACGAGGCAGCCCAGAAAGCCGCAATGGAAGCGCAGCAACGCGCACAGGCAGAACAGCAGCAACAATTGGCGGCCCAGCAGGCAGCGCAGGCACAACAGCAGGCGCAACTTGAGGCGCAGCAGCGCCAGCAGGCAGAAGTACAGGCGCAACAGGCCCACCAGCAGGCACTCCAGGCACAGCAGCAGGCGCAAAACGCGGAGCAGGAAAAAGAACAAACGCGGGCGCGCTTGATGGCGCAATTGAACCAAGTGCTTGAGACGCGAGACTCCGCACGCGGCCTGATCGTTAATATGCCCGACGTCTTGTTTGATACGGGAAAATCGGAATTGAAGCCCACCGCCCGCGAACGCCTGGCAAAAGTGGCAGGGATTCTGCTGGCATATCCGGACATCCGGGTGGAGGTGGATGGTTACACGGACAGTACAGGGTCATTGGACTTCAACCAGCAATTGTCCCAGCAGCGAGCCGAAGCAGTCAGGACTTACCTGACGTCGCAGGGAGTTTCGAACAATTCGATCACCACGCAGGGGTTTGGGCCGAGCAATCCGATCGCATCCAACGATACGGCGATCGGGCGGCAACAGAATCGGCGAGTGGAATTAGTGGTGTCGGGACCCTCGATCGGCGCGCAGATGCAACAGCCCGCGACGCCCCAGTAAGTTTTCTATATCGGCGCAGCCAAGGCCGGCGATCTTCAGCCGGCCTTTTTTTCGTCACAAGGACATGTACGAAATTGCCCGCAGTAATGTCCCGATTTCCCGTCGTGTCCGCATCCTGCTACCCGACAATAGTCGTGAGGGACACGGATGCGAAACTCTGCGTTGACTGCCATGCCACTATTGTTTTTGCTGGTCCTCTCTGGCTGTGGCGGAGGAGACGCTGCTCTGCCATCACCGGGAGGAAACTCGGGAAATGGAGGTTCCGGGACGGGCGGCAGCAACGGCGCCTGCAACGTGATCAGCACGGGCCAAGGCGGCAGCCTGAATGGGTTCCGGCCGTTCAGTAGCAGCAATCCCTGGAACACGGGCATTTCAGCCGCACAGGTTGATCCCAATTCCAGTGCCATTATCAACTTCATCGGTTCCAGCGTTGGCCTGCACGCTGACTTTGGTTCCGGCCAATATGCGGGATCGAACATCGGCATTCCATACGTGGTTGTGGACGGAACTCAACCGGTGGTCAACGTGAACTTTACCGCTTATGGCAATGAGAGTGACCCGGGACCGATGCCGGTGCCCGCGAATGCGCCCATCGAGGGAGATCCGAACCCCGGCAACGGCGACCGTCACGTACTGGTGCTCGATAATAGCAACTGTTTTCTATACGAACTTTACAGCTCATATCCGAACTCAGATGGAAGCTGGGACGCCGGGTCAGCGGCCGTGTGGGACTTGCAGAATGATGAGCAGCGCCCATGGACGTGGACTTCGGCGGATGCGGCGGGTCTATCCATCTTCGCCGGCCTGGCGCGATACGACGAAGTGGCGGCGGGGCAGATCCCGCATGCGTTACGGGTCACGCTGCCGCAAAGCCGCGCGGCGATGATTCCACCGGCGTCGCACTGGGCAGGTAATTCGACCAGTTCCGCGGCGCCACCGATGGGCATGCGGCTGCGATTGAAATCGAGCTATGACATTTCTGGATTCTCAGCTACGAACCAGGTATTGCTGACGGCGATGAAGAAGTACGGCCTGATCATGGCGGACAACGGCAGCGCCATGTACATCAGCGGCGCGCCTGACAGTCGCTGGGACAACAACGACCTGCACAACCTGGGGCAAGTACCCGCGTCCGCATTCGAAGTGGTAGTCATGAATCCGATCTACACCGCTTCAAATGTCCCTCAGGGAGCAGCGCCCACGATCTCAAGCTTCACAGCATCGCAGAGCAGCATATCGGCTGGGTCGAGCACGACGTTGAACTGGAATGTGAGCGGGGCATCGTACGTGATTATTTCTCCCTGGCCAGGCGCGTTGCGGGGGACCAGCGTGAGCGTCTCGCCAACCTCCACGACAACCTACACTCTGTATGCCACGAACCAGTATGGACGGAGCACCGCTACGGTGACGGTAAATGTGCAGTAACAGCTATTAGCCATCAGGATTGGCTATTTCAGGTTTCTCGTAGCTCCTGCTTTATACTGCCGGGATGGCGTCTCTGACACCTTCGGTGTCTGGCCCTAAAATCTCCCGGCTCGCCTATATCGACTGGATGCGCGGGCTGGCGTGCCTGCTGATGTTCCAGACCCACTGCTATGACTCATGGTTGGGTGGAGAGGCGCGAAAGAGCACGTTCTTCATGTGGTCACAGCTGGGGGGAACGCTCCCCGCGCCGCTGTTTCTGTTCCTGGCCGGGATTTCGTTCGCGCTGGTTACCGACAAGCTCAGGAAGAAAGAAATATCGGCAGCTCAGATTGCGCGCACGACGGTCCGGCGGGGAGCAGAGATTTTTGGATTGGGGCTGCTATTTCGGCTGCAGGAATACCTGATCGCCTTTCCGTGGGCGCCATGGTCGGACCTGTTGCGCGTGGATGTGCTGAACACGATTGGCCTCTCGATGATGCTGATGGGACTGCTGTGCTGGGGAGTCCTGACCGTACGCAACTCGCGCCGGCTGTTGATCGGGATTTCTGCCGCGGCGGGGCTGACGATTTCGCTGCTCACCCCTCTGCTATGGACCACGTGGCGGCCGAAGTGGCTGCCGTGGCCCCTGGAGTCCTACGTCAACGGCGTGCACAACCTGGGCACTCCGCAGGCATGGCTGTTTCCTATTTTTCCCTGGACAGCGTTTTCCTTCATCGGGCTGGCCATAGGCTTCTGGCTGCTAAGCGAGAAGGCACGGGCACGGGAAACCTCTACCTTCGTCCTTGCCGGAGCCGGTGGGGTCGGGTTGATTTACGTCGCACGCTGGATGGACCACAGTTCGGTTCAACTCTATCCCGTGTACGATTTTTGGCACACCAGCCCGAATTTCTTTCTGATTCGGGTGGGACTGCTGCTTGCGATTCTCCTCGGAGCCTACGCGTGGTGCCGGTGGGGAGCGGGGCAATGGGGATTCAGCCCGCTGATCCAGTTAGGGCAGACATCGCTGCTGGTGTACTGGGTGCATATTGAATTTGTCTACGGGCGATTTTCGATATTGCATAAGCGCGCCAACGGCATTCCGATGGCATCGTTGGGATTGCTGATCATTTTTGCGGCCATGCTGGCGCTCTCGGCAGGAAAAACGAAGTGGAAGCTGCGCGCGTCCCAGCGAACCCAGCTTGCCCGTGGGGCCCGAGCGGCTGCGCGATGAACTAACGCGCGGCTTGACGCAATGCGTTTTCCACCAGCTGCAAACCAATGTGCCACTGACGGCGAGCACTCTGCTCATCGTTGCCGAATCCAAATAGGTAGAAGGTGAAATAGAAGCCAGTTCGTTCGCTTGCTCCTTCATGGAAGTGACAACGGCGGATCAGGAACTCGGCCGAGGTCGGAATCTCGGGAGCCCTCGTGAGCAGTTCAGTGATGCGCCTTGCATAAAGCTCATGGGCGGAAAAGGAAAAACGGCGTTCGTCACAAAAGCAGAGGTCCACATAGCAGCCGAATTTCACCGGCAGGCCAAGTATCTCTTGCTCGGGGCTGATGTCATCACTAAGCCACGCGTCGCACTTTGCAGACTGAAGAATACTCCCCGGGGCGTTTACCGCTTTCAGAAATTCAGCCAGGATGGGCTCCCGCTGCGCTTCTGCGATCTGCGCGATCAATTCCGGATGGTTCTTCAGATCGGCGTAGCGGCAACTTCCATCCGGAGCGGCCCAGGGAATTTCGAGCCGCTCGTCATCGGATGCAAGTTCGACGGAAAAATCCGCGTCCACGATCAGCGCGCAGGCGCGGGCTGGGGAGCCTGCTGCTGCGGAGTCCCAAAATCCACTTTAGGCGCCTCGCGCGAACCTTCCGAGGCCGCGAAGTACGCGTTATTCGGCTTAAAGCCTGCCCATCCCGCATAGATGTTGTGCGGGAACTGCTGGATGTAGGTGTTGTAATCCTGCAAGGCATCGTTGTAGCGCTTACGTTCGACAGCGATACGGTTCTCGGTTCCGGCGAGTTCGTCCTGCAGGCGAAGGAAGTTTTCGTTCGACTTGAGGTTCGGATAGTTCTCCACCACAGCCAGCAGGCGGCCGAGGGCTCCGTCGAGGCGCTGGTTGGCCGCGATCTTGTCCTCGGGAGCGCGCGCGGAAAGCAGGGCGGCGCGGGCGTTGGCGATCTCGCCGAAAACCGTCTGCTCCTGCTGTGCGTAGCCCTTCACCGTCTGCACCAGGTTCGGAATCAGGTCCGCGCGGCGTTGCAGGACGATGTCCACCTGCGACCATGCAGCTTTCACCGATTCGTTCTTAGTGACCAGGGTGTTGCGCACGCCAATGTAAGGGCCGAAAAGCAGTAGCGCGATTACGACCAGGACCACAATTACGATCAATATTTTTCCCATCGTCTTCTCCTGAAGAACGAGATCGAGGTGCGAATTATTGTTCCGAATCCAACATTTTATCGACTGTGGCAGTGACTTGCTCAACCGCCGCCAGGTAACGAGCGGCCAAGGATTCCACATTGAACTGCCTGGCGTTAACGCGGCCTTCCCGCACTTCGAGAACATCCAGGAAGGCGGAAGAGTCGATTCCCAGGCGAGATCCGATGGCAGTGAAAGCTTCGCGTCCGGAAGGCGAACACTGGCCGTCAAACGCCATCAGCGCATGCCGGAAAAGGGCCGAGAACGAAGGCAATGAATCGAGCAGCAACGTCCACAAGCGATCCTTCCTGGAACCGGCAAGCAGCAGGCGCTGGCGCAGCAGGATCATTTTTTCACGCAATTCGTACTCGACTTGTGCCCGGTGCAGGCGCATCGGGATAGTAATATTGGCAAGCGGATCATCCCCGAAGAGCACGCGGTGACGTTTCTGCATGTCGAAGTACTCGATCGAGAAAACGTCGGCGGAGGACTCGATCTCCTGCCGCGTCGTGATGAGTGGAGCGGGCTGTTCTTTCCGGGTCCACCAATCCAGCGTCGTGGAAAGCCGCTGCAACTTGGGTAAGGATGTGTCTCGCAAAACACAAAGCAGATTTACGTCGGACTGATCGTCAATGTATTCGCCGCTGGCGGCTGAGCCGTAAAGGATGACCGACTCCAGGTTATCGCCCGCGGCCTGGCGCAGCTTGTTGACGAATTCTTCGATTTGCTTCTCCGGAACCATAACGCTCCTTGTGACTTTACCAGCTTCCGCCGGCGCCGCCGCCTCCCGTACTGCCACCGCCGAAGCCGCCGAAGCCACCGCCACCACCACCACCTCCGCCACCAAAACCGCCGCCGCCCCATCCTCTTCCGCGGCCGCCGCCGGAAAGCAGCATCCAGAACAGCAACGACCTACCGAACGAAGTGGAGATCAGGAACAGGAAAATGATGATTCCGATAATCCACGTTGCTATCGAAAACTGTGGGCGGAGGTCATCGTCTGGCGGAGCGCGGGGCGGCTGCGTGTTGGTAATTTGAATCCCGGCATCTTGTGCGATCACATCCGCGATGCGGGATGTGACCAGGGAAATTGCGCCGCTGTAGTCGCCCTGCTTGAGAAACGGCACGGCTTCGCGTCCGAAGCCACCTACTTTGCCGTCGGGCAGAATCCCCTCAAGCCCATACCCGACCGTAGTCCAATACTTGTGGTCCTTCACCGCGTAGAGGATCAGCACACCACGATCACTGCCCTTCTTGCCGATTCCCCATTGCTGGTAAAGCTTCACGGCGTAGTCGAACGCATCATCGCCGTCTAGAGAATTGACGGTGACGATGGCCACCTGAGCGTTGGCCTTGTGGTCGAGTTGCTCAGCAATGTTATTGAGATTGGCAGCCGTATGGGGATCGAGAACGTGCGCGAAGTCGTTGACGTAGTTGCTGGGCTTGAGTTGCGACACCGGCTCTGCGGAAAGGCATAGCGAGAAAACGACGAAGAGAGATAGAACGGCGGCGTGCTTCACGCGTCGCGGCATCTGCCCTGATTTTATAGCAGTGTGGGCGTGGGGTGCGGTTGCACTCCGGCCAGGAATTCCAAAACGCGGTTCTCCGCCCAGTGTCCATCGTCGCCGTCGGGCTGTGAGATGAAGGAGCAATGGCCGCCATCCTCAGTTTCCAGAAAGGTAATGTTGGGGTTGGCCGCGATCTTGCTGCGAGTCTCCGGCAAGATGCGGATGAAGGGGTCGTTGGCGGCGTGCAGGATGAAGGCAGGGACCGAAATGCGATCCACGACATTAGCGGCTGCCGCACGAGCGTAGTAGTCCGCAGCGCCACCAAATCCGCAATAGTAGGCGGTTACCTTGTCGTCGAATTCGCGCAGGCTGGAGATGCCATGCAAGCGCCGGGGATCGAAGTGCTTGGGAAATAAGCGCGCCTTGGCGAGCAGCCGGCGACGCAGCTTCCATATGAAGTAAAGCTCGTACAGGCGGTTTTGGCGCTCATGCAGTGCGTCCGCGGAAGGGGCGAGATCCATCGCGGGACAGACGGCAGCGACCGCGCGAAATTGCGGCGGCCCTTCTCTGCCCCATTCGCCGGCGCACTTCAGCACGATGTTGCCGCCCATGGAGAATCCTGCCAGGGCAAATCGCGAGATGCCGTCCTTGTTGATCAGCGAGTTTGCGACTGCGGCAACATCAGCAGAACGACCGGAGTGGTAGAGCGTAGGAGAGCAGGCATCCATGCCCCCGCAGTTGCGCTGGTTCATGCGAATTACGTTCATGCCGCGCGCGAAACCCTTGGCGGCCATTCCCAGCATGTAATTCGAATCGCTGGAGCCTTCCAGTCCGTGGAGAACGATGACGGTAAGCGCGTTCTGGCGATCCTGCTGCCAATGGCAATGGCACAGCACATTCACACCGGGTTCGACTTCGATTTGACGCTCTTCCATCGGAGGCAGTGGGATGTTCCGAGGCAGGAAGAAGGCGCCGAGGGTCTGGCGGTGTCCTCCGCGAAAGCCGCGCCGCGGGATGAAGGTTTCTTTATCGCTCACTTTGCCTGCTTCGACGTCGAGAGTACCGGCGTGCACGCGCAATCCTTGGCTTTGCTCGGGATGACTTCATCGAAAAATCCAGAAGTCGATTGGCGTTGCTTACACCCACGCAATCATTTTAAATGGAAGAGAGTTCTGATTCGATTGAGGGACTGATATGCCGATTTTCGAGTACATCTGCAAAGAATGCGATCACGAGTTTGAGGCGCTGGTGTTTGGGAAGGACAAGGCGGAGTGTCCGAAGTGTCACAGCAAGAAGCTTGCACCGCAGCTGTCGGTGTTCGCTACGGCAACCAAGGGTTCGGCCAGCGCCGCGCCGTCGGCGGGACCCTGCGGAAGTTGCGGCGATCCGCGCGGGGCGGGGGCCTGCTCGATGCGAGATTTGGACTGATCCCAGTTATCGAAAACTGACAACCTTCAGAAGGTATCCCTAGACATCCTTTGCACTACGCGCCCGCGCCGCGCTCAATAGCAGGCTGACCCGCTGGGACCCTCCATTGAAATGCGGGGCTTTGCCCGGCGCGGCGCAGCCAAGGCGACTGTTCCACCCCGCGGGTGACGGCGGGGCACCTGTCTTCGCAGCAGAATCGGCGTTTCCGCGGGTATATACTTGCCTCTTCGGAGTTCCCGGCTTGGTGGGGCGATCCTCCTGACGCAGAGGATCCGTTCCGGTTGCCGGGTTGGGGTGGGGATGGCAGAGGAAGGCAAAAAGCCCGGGGAGCCGCTCGGGCCTGAGAGCGCGGCACCAGCCGCTTTTGAGCGGGAGACCGGGCTGCGGGAGCAAACGCCGCCTCCGCTCAGCGATTCCGACAGCCCAACCATTGGCCACTCGGGGGCCTTCGCGCAGCAATCTCCTGCACCGCTTACGCCACCGCCGTCGGAAGGCGGACTCAGTTCCCTTCTTCTTTTACCGCCGGGAACGGTTCTGGGCGGACGCTATCGCATCCTGCGCGTGCTTGGCCAGGGCGGGATGGGCGCGGTGTACCAGGCGCGCGATCAGGAACTGGAACGCATCATCGCGCTCAAGGTGATCCGACCGGAACTGGCAAGCAATCCCACAATCCTGCAGCGCTTCAAGCAGGAACTCATCCTGGCGCGGCACGTTACCCATAAGAACGTCATCCGTATCTACGACCTCGGCGAAGCTGAGGGAATTCGCTTCATCACCATGGAGTACGTAGATGGCGAAGACCTGCGCTCATTGCTTCGCCAGCAGGGAAAGTTTCCCCCTTCCCAGGCGGTCGAGATCGTGCAGCAGATTTGCCGCGCTTTGGAAGCGGCCCATGCGGAAGGAGTCATTCACCGTGACTTAAAGCCGCAGAACGTGATGCGCGATGCGCAGGGGCGCATCGTGGTCATGGACTTTGGCCTGGCCCGTTCGCTGGAAGCGCCCGGCATGACACAGACCGGAGCGCTGGTAGGCACGCTGGAGTACATGTCGCCGGAGCAGGCGATGGGTGAGGAACTGGACCAGCGGTCGGACCTCTTCGCGGTGGGACTGATCTTCTACGAGCTACTGACCGGCAAGGCCCCGTTCAAGGCCGATACCGGCATCGCGACCCTGGTGAAGCGGACCAAGGAGCGTGCGATTCCTCCTTCGGAGATCGATCACAGCGTTCCAAAATCATTGAGCCAGATGGTGAGCGCTTGCCTGGAGCGCGATCGCAAGCACCGCTTCCAGAACGCCTCGGAACTGCTGCGACAATTGGACTCGTGGCAGAGCAATCCGAACATGACGCCCTCCAAGAGCGGGCGGATGAGTTCAGGCCTATCGCGCAGTGTGCAGATCTCACTGCAGATTCCGGAGAGCCGCGGGTGGATGTGGGTGGCAGGAGCGGCCATTCTCGCAATCCTGTTGCTGGCAATCCCGGCGAGCCGGAATTTCATCTTCCGCAGCACTTCACAAAACAGCAGTTCGGGAGGAAGTATCCCCGAGTTGGCGCAGGGCAAATACATGGCGGTGCTTCCGCTGAAAGTTCTGGGCGACGAGAAGTCCCTCAACTACGTTGCGGCCGGATTGGTGGACGCGTTGTCGGCGAAGCTGTTCCAGTTGCGTGAAGTACACGTGGCCTCGTCGGCCGCGGTGGAAAAAGTCGCGGGCAAGGACCAGCCGATGGCGAAGACGGCGCGCGATCTGGGCGCGAACCTCATTTTGCAGGGCACGGTGCAAGGCAGCGCCGACCGGCTTCGCATCACGTTGAACCTGGAAGATGTGGCGGGAGGAAAACGCGTATGGAGCCAGGAGTTCTCCGGGGTATCGCAAGACCTGCTAACGCTGGAAGACAACATCTATGCGGACCTGGTGCAGGCGCTGGAACTAAAGCCGAGCAATGATGAGCTGGCGCGCACCGGAATCCACCCCACGGAAAACACCGACGCCTACGATCTCTACCTGAAGGGGCACAATGCGCTGCGTGGGAACCAGGGAATCCGCGACACGCAAGCTGCAGTGGAATTCCTGGAAAATGCGTTGAAGCGCGATCCGAACTTTGCGCTTGCCTACACCGGCCTGGCGGATGCGAATCTGCGGCTATACAAGGACAATAAAGATCCTCTATTTGCGCAGAAGGCGCTGGACGCCGCGCAAAAGGCGGAGCGGCTGAATCCAAAACTGGCGGAAGTACACCTCTCACTGGGCAGCGTCTACAACGCGACCGGTAAGAATGCGCAGGCGGTAGACGAATTGAAACAGGCGCTGACGCTAGTGCCGAACTCCGACGAGGCCTACTACCGTCTGGGGGATGCGTACCTGGCCAGCGGGCGAAGAGAAGAAGCAATTTCCGCGTACCAGTCGGCCGTGCGAGCGAATCCATATTATTGGTACAACCACAACAAACTGGGCGGGGCGTATCTGCAAACCGGCAACACCGAGAAGGCACTGGAGTCCTACAAGCGGGTGACCGAGCTTGCGTCGGACAATCCGATTGGCTACTCAAACATTGGCGCCGTGTATTTACGTTTAGGCAAATACAACGAGGCGATAGCTCCACTGCAGAAAACGCTGGAACTGGAGCCGGCAGGCGGAGCTTACTCAAATCTGGGCACCGCGTACTTCTTTTTGAAGCGCTACCCGGAAGCGGTGAAGACGTTTGAAAAAGCAGTGGAGATGAGCCCGAAGGACGAACAGCTGATGGGGAACCTCGCCGATTCGTATCGCTGGTCGGGACAACGGGACAAAGCGGTTGAAACCTACAATCGCGCAATCAATCTGGGTTATGCGCAGCTACAGGTGAATCCGCGGAACTCCGGCGTGATGGGAGACCTGGCGCTCTACTATGCGAAGAAGGGGGATGGGGCGCAGGCCGAGCAATACATCCGGCAGGCGCGAACCATCGATCCCTCGGACTTGCAACTTCTGTCCGACGAAATCGAGATTTACAGCCTGAATGACAAGCCTGCAGAGGCGCTGAAGGCGTTGCGCGAGGCGTTTCAGAAGGGCTACTCACCCGAGGAGGCCCAGAACGATCCCGAGTTGGCGAAGCTCAAGGACCTCCCCGAATTTCAGAAGCTCGTCGCCGCACACGGCAAGAAACCCAACTAAACGACGGCTTTCTTTTTCAGCTTGCGGCGCTGGGTCCACAGCGCGCCGACGCCGGTCGCAAGCAATGCCATGGTGCCCGGCTCAGGCGTGCTCGCCGTGGCGGTGAAGTCGAGGCCTCCCGGCCAGCAATTGCCATCATTGCACTGGAAAACGATGGAGAAATTCTCACCGTTGGCGATGCCAGGAAAATTTCCATTCACGCCGGCAACCAGGATCGTGGTCACGCCTCCGACCGTGGAGACCGAGCAATTCGCGAACGCGGTGGTGATGCAGGTAATCGCGTTGGCGGGAACTCCGCTCTCGGTCAACTTCAAGCTGAACCAGTTGACACCGGATGCATTGGTGAAAAACAAGGTGCCAAAGCCACTGTTGGGCACACCGAAGGTGAAGTTGGAACCCACGGAGATGCAGCCGCCGCTGGGACAAGCAGGATCGCGAATCACGATGGTGGGATCGAGGACAGAATCGGCGAATGCAGCGCTCGCGCACAGCGCCACAATCAACACGACAAAGAGCACGCGGAAGATGGTTAAGGACTTCATGTTGAGCTCCTGATCGGACTTGCTAAATCGAGGGGGGAAAAACTTAGGCCAGAGACTAGCGGCCAGAGACTCAAGTCGCCACATCAGTATCCATAAGGCCTAATCCAAGTTCAAGACGAAAGTTCGAGGCCATTCGAACTACACCGTAGAAGATGCATAATTTTGCAGTTTCGTGGAATAGGCACTCCTGAAAACTGCAACAATGTTTCCTTTAACAAGGTTGCAAAAAAACGGGGACGCCCATCGCCCGCGGGCGTCCCCAGCCGTGCTTGCTGCAAAATCAGAAAGTCAGCTTCATCGCGACTTGCAACTGGCGTGCGGAGGTAGTGCCGTCCGGACGGGTTGCGGTGGAGGTGATGAATCCAAAAATCCCGGTGTTCAACTGATTGCCTGACGCCTGCGCATCAGAGCCGGGGTTGGTGAAATGCGGATGATTGAAGATGTTGTAGGCCTCGATGCGGGTCTCCAGGCCAAAGCGCTCGGTCAACTTCATGACTTTTGACAGAACCAGGTCGAAGTTCACAAAGCCGGGACCGTAGAAACGATTGCGCCCGGTAGAGCCCGCTCTTCCGAAGGGCGGTTGGGCGAACGCACCTGGATTGGTGAACCAAACCTTCAATCCATTCTGCGCTGCGAGCGCCGTGTTGGCGCCAGCGGCGAAGGGATCGCCGACCAGGTCTGCGCGGTTGCTCAATCCCGTGCGTTCACTGTCAGTAGTGCTGAACACGTCGAAGGGGTGACCGGTTTGTAGCGTGGTGATGCCGGAGAACTGGAAGCCCTCAAAGATTCTCCCCAGAATACCCTGGCTGAGGAAGGCGCGGCCGCGGCCGAGAGGCGGCTGCCAGAGGTAGTTGATGACCCCGACATGGCGGATGTCGTTGTCGGAATTCCCGCGCTCCTCGAACAGAGCTCGGGAGTTGCGTGGGAAGCCCCGGTTGCCGGCGGCTGGCGCGAGCGGGTCGCCCGAGTCGTCGATGGAATGCGAGTAGGTGTAGGAACCCTGGACCGTAAATCCGTGCGACATGCGCCGGGTAATTTTTGTCTGCAGGCCATGGTAAATCGAGTTGCCCACCGAGCGGATGTAGAACGGCTGGAACAAGGCGTTGTGTGGTACCGCGTTGAAGGGCAACACACCGTTTTCAGCTCCGAAGAACAGGTTGCCCTTGCTCACTGTCGCCGGCGTGCAACCGAAAGCGTTGGTGGGATCGCTGCAAAAGGCAACCAGCTGATTGACCAGCGCAGGGTCGGGAGGATTGCCATCCACCTGGCGGTAGATATGCGTGCCCTTGCTTCCGACATAGTTCACATCAAGAAGGATGTTGCCGGGAAGGTCGCGCTGGATACCGAAATCCCAGTTGTTGGCAGAGCTGTTGCGGAAATGAGTGTCAAAGACGACAGGCTGCAGGGCGGAGCCGTCGGGCACCGTCGCAGACGGAGTCGTGGTCGGCGCGATTGCGGGGAAGGCGCCGCTTCCGAACGCGTTGTTGATGGTGTCGAACGGGACCTGGAAGTAGTCCTGCTCGAATGGCGGACTGCTGCGCGCATTGCCAAACAGGTTTCCGAAAACACGGTCATGAAAGATTCCAAATGCGCCGCGGATGACCGTCTTTCCGTCGCCCTTCGGATCAAACGCAAATCCTACGCGCGGTTCAATGTTTGAGAAGTCATTGTTATACAGCATATGGCCGGTGCCGGGTCCCACGATGGAATACACAACCGGAAAGGCATCGGGCGGGGTTAAGAGGTTTGAGAAGTTGGCATTCTCCTCGTAGGGAACCCCGTTGAACTGGTAACGAAGCCCCAGGTTCAGCGTGAGGTTCCGAAGGATCTTCCACGTATCCTGGCCATAGAAATCGTACTCATGCTGGCGGAAGATCTTGTCATCGGTGGGCTGGCGAACTCCATTTTTGTTGAAGAATTCAGCCGCCAGGTCTTTGCCGACCAGGCCGTAGAACGCTGAAGCGGCATCGTCAAGAGCAACGGTCGGCGTGGGCGTGATGTTTTGCAAGACGCTCACTCCAAAATTGGTGGCATTGCGGGTATCAACCTGGCGGCGCGAACTGAAATTCGTAGTGCCACTTTCGCTGATATTGCGGAAGTCCATCCCGAACTTGAGGAGATGATTTCCGTGGGACCAGGTGAGATCATCGCTGAAGCTGGTGGTTCCGGTTTTGCGGAACTGGCTGTCGGCGGTAAGAGCAAGACATCCGAAGCTGGTGAAGGGATTGAACAGGTAGTCGCGGCCATATCCGAACTGGTCCACCGGGCCGACGCTGTTCAGCAGGCTCGTATCCTGGCAGTCAAAGGCGGCATAAATGTGGTTCCAGCCGGCGCGGAAGTCGTTTACCAGGGTCGAACTGAGGGTTGATGTCAGGTTCCCGGCGAGCGATTGCGCGATTGCCTTTTCGGCAACACCGCCGACGCCTCCCGGCAAAATGTCGGAGAGCGAGGTGTTGGGATCGAAGAAATGATCGTACCCGTAGCGCAGGCTGACCGTGTGCTTGTCGGTGATATGGTGGTCGATTTTCGCGACCGTCTGGTAGCTATTCTGGCGCGACGCGCTGGGGAAGAAGATCTGTCCGGAAATACCGTCCCCGTTCAACTGCGTCGGAGTCGGATACAGGCTGAAGATGCGCTGGATCGTGGGATCCAGGGGCAGTCCGAAAGCGTTCTGCGAAGAGCCTGGGCGCAAGTCCACCGGAACTGAAACCGGAGCTCCGGTGATGGGATCAACAGTATTCCAGGTAAAGACACCCGTCCTGAATTGTGCGGTGGGAACCGTAGCCGTATTCGTGAGGGACGTGCGGAAGCGCTGCAGTTCCTCGTTGAAGAAGAAAAAAGTCTTGTTCTTCTTGATGGGGCCGCCGAAGGAATAGCCAAACTGGTTGCGAACGTATGGATCTTGCGGGGAACCCACACGATTGAACCAGTCGCGAGCGCCCCCGAAGCCGTTGTAGCGGCCGAACCAATAGGCGTTGCCATGGAAGTCGTTGGTTCCGCTCTTGGTGACAACATCGACGATGGCGCCGGTATTGCGTCCGAATTCGGCGTTGAAGGTATTGGTAATGACGCGGAACTCCTGGGTAGATTCCGGATTCGCGTCGAGCACGCCTCCCAGGATGCCGGGCACCGACGTGTCGTTATTGTCCTGACCGTCGAGCAGGAAATTGTTGTTACGCTCGCGGGCGCCGTTGACCGTAATCCCGCCAATGGCACTGTTGGTCTGCGCGGTGCCGGGGGACAGCAAAACCAGTTCATAGGGATTGCGCGTCAGCAGCGGAAGGTCCTTGATGCGTTGCTGGTCCACCAGATTGCTCAACTGAGTGCTTTCAGTTTCAACCGGCGCCTCCTGGGTACTGTTGACGGTGACGGTTTCCTCCACCGACCCCACTTCGAACTTGCCGTTCAGCGGGACGATTTGCGCTACGGTGACATTCACATTGTCGAACTGCACCGGCCGAAACCCGGATTTCTCGAGAAGAACCTGGTAAACGCCGACCGGAAGGTTGGGAATTGAAAACGCGCCTGAGTCGCTGGTCTGCGAAGAACGTTTCTGCCCCGTCAATTTGTTTGTTACTGTGACTTGGGCGTTGGCCACGACAGCGCCACTTGCATCTGTTATGGTTCCCGCGATGCCGCCGCTTTGCGCGAGCGCAGCAACAGAAAGCAGCAGAAAAACAATAGCGACTACAACCGACTGCAACATTCGCATACAAGAACTCCTTGTTCTGTGTCTCCGAACATCCGAGATGACAATGAGAAGTGCAGCTAAGTAACCAAAATCAAGGTCATGAAGAATGCCCGTTTTCGTGCGCGAGGAAATGTGGCTTCCGAAATCACAGAGAAGCTCTACGAATTTCAGGAGCCGGAAAGCGGATCGCGCACAGCACATAAAACACAAAGGAATCCTGTTATGAAACGGGCGGAGTTGCCGCCGCGGGCAGGTTCTTTTATGCTTCGCCAACTAGACATTCTTCGATAAGGATAAATACAGATCATGCGATCCCTGTTCGCGGTTGCGCTGATGTGTTGTTGGTTAGCAATCGTGGCCGGCGCTCAAACGGCCGCCACCATCGGTGTCATGCCGATGCCGGCGAAGGTGACGGTCGAGGATGGCTACCTCGCGATTGACCGATCTTTTTCGGTCGCAGTGACGGGCCGCACGGATACTCACCTTCAGCGCGCGGTGGAGCACTTCCTGGAGAGTCTGCGGGCACAGACCGGCATGCTGCTTCTGGATGGGAAACCGACAGATGCGACAAAGGTGACCTTGAGCATCCGCAGCGACAGCGAGAACAAGGAAGTGCAGGAGCTTGGAGAGGACGAATCCTACGAGTTGAAGGTGACCCGGAACGGCGCGACCCTGATCGCTTCCAACACTCTCGGGGCCATGCGCGGTTTGCAGACCTTTTTGCAGCTGATCCGGATCAGCGATTCGGGATATTCCGTGCCCGTGGTGACGATCGAGGACGCACCACGTTTTCCGTGGCGCGGCCTGATGATTGACGTGAGCCGCCATTTCATGCCGCTGGCCGTCATCAAACGCAATCTCGACGGCATGGCAGCTGTGAAGATGAACGTCTTTCATTGGCACCTATCCGACAACCAGGGGTTCCGCGTCGAAAGCCGAAGGTTTCCCAAGCTGCAGGGTTTGGGCTCAGATGGCCTGTACTACACCCAGGCAGAAGTTCGAGAGGTGATCGCGTACGCTCGCGATCGAGGAATTCGGGTCGTGCCTGAGTTCGACATGCCCGGGCACAGCACGGCGTGGCTGGTGGGCTATCCGGAGTTGGCGAGCGCTCCCGGACCTTACCAGATCGAGCGCAAATGGGGCATCTTCGATCCCGCGATGGACCCCACGAACGAACAAACTTACAAGTTCCTCGACGACTTCATCGGGGAGATGGCCAAGCTGTTTCCGGACCAGTATTTCCACATCGGCGGCGATGAAGTAAATGGAAAGCAATGGAGTTCGAACCTTGCGATACGAGACTTCATGCGCCTTCATGGAATGAAGAGCAACGAAGAGCTGCAAACTTATTTCGTGCAGCGAGTGCAGAAGATTGTAAGCAAGCACGGAAAGATCATGGTGGGATGGGATGAGGTTCTGAGTCCGGGAGCGCCTAACTCGATCGTGGTCCAATCCTGGCGGGGACAGGATTCGCTTGCAGCGGCAGCGAAACAAGGCTACCGGGGCTTACTTTCCTACGGCTACTATCTCGACTTGAACTGGTCAGCGAAACGGCATTACGAAGTTGACCCATTGGCGGCGGGCGCCGCCAATCTTGGCCCGGAAGAAAGGAAACGGATATTAGGCGGAGAGGCCTGCATCTGGTCCGAGTACGTATCGCCGGAAAACATAGATTCACGCATCTGGCCGCGGGCCGCGGTGATTGCCGAACGGTTGTGGTCTCCACAAGAGGTACGCGACACAGACTCAATGTATGAGCGAATGGACGAGGTGAGCCGCCGGTTAGACTTTCTCGGCCTGACGCACAACTCGAATTACGTTCCAATGCTGCAGAGAATTGGCGGAACCCTGGAGAGTTCCGCCGTACAAACGCTGACGGATGCAGTGGAACCGGTCAAAGACTACGCGCGCGAGGAACTCGCGATTACACCGCCTACCAGCGCCGACCCGCTGTTTCGGGTGATCGATGCAGCGCGCCCTGAAAGTCCGGTCGGTCGCAAGGCGGAGCGTCTGGTAGCAGCATTGCTTTCGCGGACGGCCAGTGACGAGGAAAAGACGGAACTGCGAACTCTGCTCGTTTCATGGAAGGAAAACGATGCCAGAATCGAAGAGCTAGCGAGGCAATCGTTTCTGCTGGAAGAGGTGCTTCCCATCTCACAAAATTTGGCGCGACTGGGCGCAGTTGGATTGCAGGCGTTGGACTACCTTGAAAAGCGCGAAAAAGCGCCGGGTGGGTGGGCGGACCAACAACTCGCATTCTTCAAAGAAGCTGCAAAGCCAAATGCGCAGCTGCTGCTGGTGGTCATTCCCGCCGTCGAGCGACTCGTGCAAGCCAGTGCTGGACAAGCGCAGTCGGAGCAGTAGTTGTAAACTGACGTCTTCATTATGAAGACGCCGTTAATCTCGCACCCATGGCCCGTGCTCCACCTGGCAGACTGGAAGGACACTTGCGAGACCCTGCATATGTGGACGCAGATCGTAGGTAAGGTGCGCCTTGCGCTGAGCCCTCCGGTGAATCACTGGTGGCAGGTGCCTTTGTACGTAAATCCGGTCGGTCTTACGACCTCGGCTATCCCGTACGGTTGTGGCATCTTTGAAGTGCAGTTTGACTTTCTCCATCACCAGCTACGAATCCAGACTGATTCCGGACAAAGTGAAGTGCTTGCGTTGCGGGCAATGCCGGTGGCTGAGTTCTATCGGGTCTTCATGGAGCAACTGGCCAAGCTTGGTATCGTGGTGAAAATCTGGCCAGTGCCGGTAGAAATTCCGAATCCCGTTCCGTTTGAACAGGACACGCAGCATTCTTCTTACGATGCCGCAGCGGTTGAGCGCTTTTTTCGCGCGCTGGTGCTAGTCGACGCGGTATTCAAGCAATTCCGGTGCGAGTTCGTCGGCAAGTGCAGTCCCGTGCACTTCTTCTGGGGAAGTTTCGATTTGGCGGTGACACGTTTCTCGGGACGACGAGCGCCCGAACGGCCGGGTGCAGATCCGATCACGCGTGAGGCATACTCGCATGAGGTAATCAGCGCGGGATTCTGGCCCGGCAGCGGCGACATTCGAGACGCGGCATTTTACGCCTATGCCGCCCCGGAGCCTGAGGGATTTGGAGACGCAAGGATTTCGCCGCCACCGGCCTACTACCATCGCAGCCTGCACGAATTCCTTCTTATGTACGAGGATGTAAGAACTTCGCCGTCTCCTGCAGAGACCTTGCTCTCCTTCCTGCAATCCACCTACGAAGCCGGAGCCAACCTGGGCAAGTGGGACCGCTCTGCGCTGGAGCGCTAAAGAGAAATCCTGATTCATTTCAGTAATTCCGATCACTGCACTAGTTTTGCGACAGCCGGAATAGCCTAGTCTGCGGGATGGGGAGGGGGAGCGGAAGGAGGCATGGCGAGACGAATGGCGCTACCTCGACGACGGCTAAAGGCAAAACGCAGGCGATCCATGTAGATGTAAACCACTGGCGTCGTGAACAAGGTAAGCATCTGGCTCACGATCAGGCCACCAACGATGGTGATGCCCAGCGGACGCCGCAATTCAGAACCGGTGCCGGTACCGAGCGCCAGCGGCAATCCGCCCAGCAGCGCGGCCATGGTGGTCATCATGATGGGGCGGAAGCGCAGCACGCAAGCCTCGTAGATCGATTCGGTGGAATTCTTCCCTTCCCTGCGCTCGGCGTCGAGCGCGAAGTCGATCATCATAATGGCATTTTTCTTGACGATGCCGATCAACAGGATGATCCCGATCAGGCCGATGACGTCGAGCTGGCTGTCGGAAATCTTCAAAGCTAACAGCGCGCCGACCCCGGCGGAGGGCAGCGTGGACAGGATCGTGATGGGATGGATGAAACTCTCGTAGAGAATTCCAAGCACGATGTAAACCGTGACCAGTGCGGCAAGGATCAGCAGCGGCTCGTTTGAGAGCGACTCCTGGAACGCGGCAGCCGTGCCCTGGAAACTGGCGTGGATGGTGGCCGGAAAACCCATTTGCCGCTCCACGTTCTCGATCAACTGCGTTGCTTCGCCGAGCGAAATGTTGGGAGCAAGATTGAACGATAGTGTTACGGCAGGATATTGCCCCTGATGATTGACGGATAGTGCCGTGTTCGCGGGCGCGAAATGAGCGAACGCTGCCAGGGGTACGGCAGTACCAGTCAAGCCACGCACGTAAATGTTCTGCAGAGCATCAGGGCTGTCGGAAAATTGGGGCGCGACCTCCATCACAACGTGATACTGGTTGAGCGGGCGATACATGATAGACACCTGCCGCTGTCCGAAGGCATCGTAAAGCGCGTTGTCAATGTCAGCAGCGGCGACGCCCAGTCGCGCAGCGGTGTCACGGTCGACTGCGACAGTTGCTTGCAGGCCCTTGTCCTGCTGGTCTGAATTGACTTGCGTCAGCTGCGGCAGGCCGCGCAGCTTTTCCAGGAGCTTGGGGGCCCATTGGTTCAATTCCGCCAGGCTTTCTCCCTGCAGTGTGTACTGATATTGTGCCTGGCTCTGGCGGCCGCCGATGCTCAGGTCCTGCGCTGACTGCATGTAGAGCGACGCTCCTGGGACGACGGCAAGTTTCTTGCGCAACCGGGCGATGACCTGATCCGCCGTAATGTTTCTCTGCTGCAGGGGTTTCAATGTGATGAACATGCGGCCGTTGTTGTAGGCGGTGTTGCCTCCGGCAAAACCTACGACCGTCTGAACTGCCGGGTCCTGCATCACGATGTTGACGAACTGAGACATCTTCTGTTTCATGGCCTGAAACGAGATGTCTTGCGAGGCTTGCACCGATCCCATGACTCGGCCGGTATCCTGCTGCGGGAAAAATCCCTTGGGAACGATGATGTAGAGATAAATACTGAGGCAGGCAGTCAGAATCGTCACCACCAGCGTGAGCGGTTGATGGCGTAAGACCCACTGCAAGCTGCGCCGGTAGCCTCCTTGCATGCGTTCAAATGTCCACTCGCTAAAGCGGTAGAAGCGTCCATGTTCCTCGCGATTGAGGGGCCGAAGAAATTTCGCGCACATGGTGGGGGTGGTGGTGAGGGACACTAACAGCGAAACCCCAATCGCCATACTGAGCACCACGGCAAATTCACGGAACAGGCGGCCGACAATGCCGCCCATCATCAGGATGGGAATAAACACCGCAACCAGAGATGTGCTCATGGAGAGCACGGTGAAGCCGATCTCCCGGGCGCCCCGAAATGCCGCTTGCACCGGGGGGACGCCCTGCTCCAGATAGCGGGTGATGTCTTCGAGCACGACGATGGCATCGTCGACAACAAATCCCGTCGAAATCGCCAGGGCCATGAGCGACAGGTTATCGAGACTGTACCCGAACAGGTACATCAACCCGAAGGTGCCGATCAAAGAGAGCGGAACTGCGACGCTGGGGATCAAGGTGGCGCGGACGGTGCGCAGGAAGGCAAAGACCACGAGGATGACAAGGATGACGGAGATCAGCAACGTCAATTCAATATCGTTGACCGATGCGCGAACCGTGGCGGTGCGGTCCAGGACCACATTGAGATCGATAGCAGGAGAAATGGAGGACTTCAGCAGCGGCAACGATTCGCGCACTTTATCTACAGTCGCAATGATATTGGCGCCCGGCTGACGAAAGATGATGATGAGCACGGCCGGCTTTCCATTCGCCAGCCCCACCACGTGTACATCCTCAACGGAATCTTCCACGTCTCCGACATCGGCCAGGCGCACCGGCGCGCCGTTCTGGTAAGAGAGGATGAGCTTGCGGTACTGCTCGGCTTTGAACAGCTGGTCGTTGGCGCTGATGGTGTAGGCGGTAAGCGGCCCAGAAACCTCGCCCTTCGGCCGGTTCGCATTGGCGGAACCGAGTGCGGTGCGGACGGTATCCAGCCCAACACCGAGCTTGTTGAGCAGTGTCGGGTTGAGCTCGGCGCGAACTGCGGGGCGCGCCGCGCCGCCCACGAAGACCTGGCCCACGCCTTCCACCTGCGCCAGTTTCTGAGCCAGGATCGAGTCCGCGGAGTCGTACATCTGCGGAAGGGTGTAAGTATCCGAGGTCAAGGCAAGAATAAGGATCGGAGCGTCTGCGGGATTCACCTTGCGATAAGAAGGATTGCCGGGCAGGTTGGCGGGCAATTGACTACGAGCAGCGTTGATCGCGGCCTGAACGTCCCGGGCAGCGGCGTCAATGTTGCGGTTCAAGTCGAATTGCAGAACGATGCTGGTCGAGCCCAACTGGCTCGTCGAGGTCATCTGATTGATGCCGGCGATGCGTCCGAACTGGCGCTCCAGCGGAGTTGCAACCGCCGAGGCCATGGTTTCCGGGCTGGCTCCCGGTAAGCCGGCGGAAACCTGAATCACCGGGAATTCCACCTGTGGCAGAGGAGCAACCGGGAGATAGGTAAACGCCAGGGCTCCGGCAATCACCAGGGCCGCTGCGAGCAGCGAGGTTCCAATCGGACGCCGAATAAATGGAGCCGAAACATTCATGACTAATCCGCCGAAGCAGGACCTTCGGCCGGCGACTCGATCGGGTTGCCGATCTTAAAACGCGCAAAGCGCTGTGCCAGGCGATCAAACCAGAGATAGACGACCGGGGTGGTGTAGAGAGTCAATAACTGGCTCACCAGCAAACCGCCAACAATGGTGATTCCGAGAGGATGGCGCAACTCCGAACCGGTGCCGCGGCCGAGCGCGAGCGGCAATCCTCCCAGCAGAGCCGCCATGGTCGTCATCATGATCGGCCGAAAACGCAGCAGCGAGGCCTGATAAATGGCTTCTTCGGGAGACTTCTTTTCTACACGCTCGGCTTCCAGCGCGAAATCGATCATCATGATCGCGTTCTTTTTCACGATGCCGATGAGAAGAATGATTCCGATCAATGCGACCACACTCAGGTCGTTGCCGGTGATCAGCAGCGCGAGGATGGCGCCCACCCCGGCGGAAGGCAGCGTGGAAAGAATCGTGACCGGATGAATGTAGCTCTCGTACAAAACGCCGAGCACGATATAAACGGTGACGATGGCGGCGAGAATCAGCCAGGGTTCAGAGGCCAGAGAATTCCTGAAGGCGGCAGCGGTTCCCTGGAATGCGGTGTGGACGCTTTGCGGCAATCCGATCTCGCGTTCCGCCTGCTCGATGGCCCTGGTCGCATCACCGAGCGATTCTCCCGGCGCAAGATTGAAGGAAAGTGTTACCACCGGAAACTGGCCCTGGTGATTGATGGCCAGGGCCGTGTTCCTGGTCTCGACGTGGGTAAAAGCCGAGAGTGGCACCTGCATGCCGGTTCCAGATTTCACGTAGATGTTCGAGAGATCGTCAGGATGCTCCTGGAAGTCGGGCTTGACCTCGAGCACAACGTGGTACTGGTTTAACTGCGTAAACATGGTCGAGACTTGACGCTGTCCGAAGGCGTCGTAAAGGGTATCGTCGATCGCCTGGGGAAGAACGCCCAACCGGGATGCGGTATCACGGTCGATGACGAGATCGGCTTGAAGCCCATTGTTCTGCTGGTCGCTGGCGACGTCGCGCAATTCCGGTAAGGACTGAAGTTTCGACACCAGGCGAGGAGCCCAGTTTGCCAGTTCCTGCGCGTCGGCGTCTTCGACAGAGTACTGGAATTGGGTACGGCTGATGCGGTCCTCAACCGTGAGGTCCTGCACTGGCTGCATGAAGATCGTGATGCCCTCGACACCCGCTAGTTTCGGTTGTAACTCTCGGATAATTTCAGAAGCGCTCTGGCTGCGCTGGTCGCGCGGCTTCAGGTTGATCTGGATACGTCCGCTGTTCGGGGTGGTGTTGATTCCATCTACTCCGATAAAAGAGGACAGACTGGCAACATTCGGATTCTGCAGGATTACTTTGGCGGCGGCCTGCTGACGCTCAGACATGGCCTGGAACGAATAATTCTGGGGAACTTCCGAAATTCCCATGATTACGCCCGTGTCTTGCACCGGGAAGAACCCCTTGGGAACCACGATGTAGAGGAACAAGGTAAGGGCGAGAGTTCCAGCCGTGACCAGCAAGGTCGTGGTCTGGTAGCGGAGAACGAATTTCAGAGTTCGTCCGTAGAAGGCGATCACGCGCTCGTAAAGGCGCTCTGAAGCCTGGTAGATCCGCCCTCGTTTGCCGGCGTCCACACGGCGCAACAGCTTGGCGCTCATCATCGGGGTGAGCGTTAAAGAAACCATCGCGGAAACCAGAATCGTCACTGCCAGGGTCACGGCAAATTCGCGGAAAAGGCGCCCCACGATGTCGCCCATAAACAGAAGAGGGATCAGGACAGCGATCAATGACACGGTCAGAGAAACGATGGTGAAGCCGATCTGCCCGGAGCCTTTCAAAGCCGCTTCGAGCGGGCTCTCGCCCTCTTCCAAAAAGCGGTCGATGTTCTCGATCATCACGATGGCATCGTCCACCACGAAACCGGTAGAGATGGTCAGTGCCATCAGTGTCAAGTTATTCAGACTGTAGCCAAGCAGGTACATCATGCCGAATGTGCCAACCATCGAGAGCGGAACGGCAACACTGGGAATGATGGTTGCAGGCAGGTTCCTGAGGAATAGGAAGATGACCAGCACTACCAGGATGATGGTGAGCATCAGCTCGAACTGGACGTCTTTGACCGAGGCGCGTATGGTCTCGGTCCGATCGGTGAGAATCTGGACCTTAACGGCTCCGGGAAGCGAAGACTGCAATACTGGAAGCAGGTTCTTGACGCGATCGGCGACCGCGATGATGTTTGCGCCCGGCTGGCGTTGAATGTTGAGGATGATCGCCGGGGTGGAGTTTACCCACGCGGCTTGCTTTGTATTCTCGGCGCCGTCCAGGGCGACTGCAATGTCGGAGAGGCGGACCGGGGACCCGTTGCGGTAGGCGATGATAACGGAGCTATATTCCTTGCTGGAAAGAAGCTGGTCATTCGCGCCGATGGTGAAAGACTGCCGGGGCCCATCAATGACTCCTTTTGCCTGATCAACGTTCGCCGCCGCCAGTGCGGCACGAACATCCTCAAGGCTCAGTCCATAACCAGCAAGCGCGGTTGGATTGGCCTGGATACGGACCGCCGGTTTCTGTCCGCCACTGATCGAGACCAGGCCAACCCCGGAGAGTTGTGAAATTTTCTGGGCCAGGGCGGTATCGGCCAGATCCTGCACCCTGGAGAGCGGCAACGTGTCAGAGCTCAAGGCCAGAGTGAGAATGGGCGCATCCGCCGGGTTCACCTTGCTGTAGATGGGAGGATTCGGCAAATCCCGCGGAAGATATGTATTGGCCGCATTGATAGCGGCCTGCACCTGCTGCTCCTCGACATCGATGTTTTGGTCAAGCGCGAATTGCAGGGTGATGACCGAGCTTCCCAAAGAACTGGTGGATGTCATCTGGCTGAGGCCAGCGACTTGCCCGAACTGCCTCTCCAGCGCTGAAGTCACCGACGATGCCATGACCTCCGGATCGGCGCCAGGGTAGAAGGTCATGACCTGAATCGTGGGGTAGTCAACTTCCGGAAGCGCAGATACTGGGAGTTGCCGGTATGCGGCGAGTCCGACCAGGAGCAGCCCAATCATCAGCAACGATGTGGCGACTGGCCGGAGAATGAATAAGCGCGAGGGGCTCATTGCGCCCCGGAAGTTGCGTTTTGATTCTGTGGATTGCTGATGCCAGGCCCCGCGGCAGATGGCGCAACTCCACCGATGCGCGGCTCGACCTTCGTGCCTGCCTGCAGTTTGTCCTGGCCGTCGGTGACGACCATGTCGCCAGGAGCAACTCCCGAGGAGATTACGCTCGTATTGCTTTGTGTAAGGGCGACCGTAACCGGGCGGATCTCAACCGTCTTGTCGGGCTTGACCCCATAGACAAATGTTCCTTGCGGACCGCGCTGAATTGCCGCAGCAGGAACCACGATACTGTTCTTCAGGGTTTCCAACAGGAGATGAACGTTCACGAACTGATTGGGCCACAGGGTCTCGCCTTTGTTGTCGAAGACCGCCTTCAGCTTGGCCGTTCCCGTGGTTGGGTCGATCTGGTTATCGATGGTGACAAGCGATCCCGACTCGATTTTGGTCTGATCGTCGCGGCCGTACGCATCCACCATCAACGGATGGCCGGTCATATGCTTCTTGACCGCCAGGAGTTTGTCCTCGGGGAGCGTGAACAGAACGGCAATTGGCTGCAACTGAGTGATGATCAGCAGCGGGTTGGTATCGGAGGCGTGGACCATGTTCCCAATGTCCACCATGCGAAGTCCCACCCGGCCGGTAATCGGGGAGGTGATATGGCAGTAGGCCAGGTTCAGCTTGGCATTTTCAACGGTGGCCTGATCGGATCTCACCGCGCCCTCCAACTGCTCGGCAGTGGCACGCTGTGTATCAACCTGCTGCTGCGACATGGCGCCCGAGTCCTGCAGCAATCCCTTGAAACGTTCATAGTTCAGCTGCGCATCACGCAGCGAAGCTTGATCTTTGAACAATTGCGCCTGCGCCTGGCTGAGCGCGACCTGGTAAGGACGAGGATCCACCACCGCCAGCAGATCACCCTTGTTAACGTGCTGGCCTTCCCTGAATGCAACCTGCACCAACTGCCCGTCCACCCGGGTTTTCACGCTGACGGTGTTGAACGCCTGAACCGAGCCGAGGCCGGTCAGAAAAACCGGGGTATCAGTTTTCTTCGCAGTCGAAACTCCTACCGGAACGATTTGTGGCGCTGCTGCCCTGGCGTTCGAGGGGCGGTTGTCCGATCCACTACACCCCAGCCAGAGGGCACACAGAAGGACCAGGAAGCTAAGCACAGGAATGCGTACTTTGAACGAAGACGAAGCAGCTTGGAACACTCTTTGCGTCGAAACCACGCGGCGATACGGCACTATCCATCCTCCGGAATTCCTACAGCAGGCGCCAAAAAGCATCAGAATCGCGCAATCATTGGACGTTCAGTCACATACGTGGGTTGCGGGGCTTTCAGGAAAGCTCATTCGCACAGCCGCCAGACATTCAATGCTAATGATCGTTTCGGCTCGATTTTGTAAAGACACTCTAGAAATATGTAAAGAAATCTATGGGTTCGCAATTGGTCGGAAGATCGGGCGTTGGATTGAATATTTCCGAAAACCCGAAAATGAGATATCGGCGCATGGAAATCGGGGCCTGCATGTGCCGTGTATCCATTGGTTTAGGGCGACAGGCGACCAACAGAAATCGGTAAACCATGAACCAGCTGGTACTTGGGGTGCGACCGGGGGTCACCTGTTCTGGGGAAATGACCGGATTTTCGGAAAACAGAACAAGAGCTCAAGAGCTACAGGGTGGCGACCAAACGTGCTGCCCCGACAGGGTCCTGCATCCTTCCCACCCGCGCTGCCAGTCCACTCACCCGTTCGTAACGGTCTGCCATCGCTCCAAGAGATAACGTTGCATCAGGCAGGCAAATCGCCGCCCACAGCTTCCCTAAAACCAGCAAGGAATATAGCTGCAATTGGGTGGCGCTATTGACCAGTTCCTGGCCCGCGCGGGCGATTTCGGGATCGGTGTGATGGCGCGTAGCTTCGCCGAGTCGCATGAGAACTTTGGCATTGTAGGAGGCCGCGCGAACGTACTCGGTGGCAGCCAGCATGCGCTCCCGGTGGACGGATCGGAACTCGCGACTCGAAAGCTGTCGCCGCAGGTAATGCTCTTCTTCCGGATCCACGAGATTGCGAAAAGCTTCGATGTCAACGGAGCGGGTTTTCAACGCGAGTTCGTCGAGGACATGCGAAGGAAACGCTCTGCGTCGGCTCAACAGCCCGAGCATGACCAGCAAGACAGCCGCCAGGATGAGAACGGTGAAGGTAATCATTGGTTCAGTAGCCTCAATAGTTCATGGTTCCACTCCTGCAAACCATCCGTTGGCTTGAAGTTGATGGAGCGCTGAACCGGTTCGGGACGCAGTAAATAAGAGATCCAAATAAGGACGGAGCAGTTGTAAGCCAAGGGCTCGATCAAGTTTGAGAAATCATCGAAACTCGGCCCGAGCTGCGCATGGAGGGCGGCCGTAGCCAGCAAAATCGTTCCGAAAAAACCAAATCCAACTCCGATGCCGTAAACGTAGTGCCGCCAGGTAAGTCCGAAGTATGAGGAGAATAAGAATAGAAGGAACAACAGGCCGCATTGAATGATACTAAGGCCGCGCTCCAGGACAACCAGGCCTTGCACGATGCCATTCTCCGGCGCCGAAGCAGTGGCGAGAGTCACAACAAAAACGAGAACAACGAGGCCCCAACGAAACAGGACTTTTCCCAGCTGCGCCAGGGCGGGATATGGGCGAAAGACGTGGCGGAATATTTCGTAGATGACCGCGAAACCGAGCGCCATCTCGATAGCCTTCCCGACCCACGAAATGTAAAAGAACTTCGCGTAAGCGTCTTCTTTGAAAAAGAATGGGAAACGGCAGGCGAAGTACACGACTTCAAAGGCCGTGTAGGACAAGAACAGTGGGAAGTCACGGAATAGGCGGCGACGAATCATAATTAGCAGAATCAGCACCTGCACTAGTGCAGGCACAATCCACTTTGCGTACCAGAGCACACGCAAGAGATTCATAGGCCACCGCAATGATAACCCTTAACCGTAGGAAGAATAACGCTTTTGCGGTGGCCTCACAAGCTCATCTTGCATCGGCTACCAGGCTCGGCGGCTTCATCTTGCAGGTACCGCTGTTGGGATCGCAATAAGGCATCGGTCCACCATCGGCCAGGGACGTTCCCAGAGCACCAAGCAGTACCAGACCAAGCGAGAGGGCGTAGAGGATTCGTTTCACGGTGAAGCTCCTTTTCGAGAAGTTCAGACCGTGATACTTTGCAGGACAGAAGACTTGGAAGAAAGGGAGAGCTGCAATTCGTTCAGTTTTCCGGAATCAGAACAGGATTCAAAATGACCTTGCAATCCGCCTTGGAAGACCTTAAGCATACGACCCTTTCGGCGGTTTCGGGTTTGCTGGCCAGGCTGCGATATCTATCCAGTCTGCGAGCGGCAGATGGAAGCTACCGGCACTGGGGACTATCGCGGGTGCATGGAGAGATAGCCGCACAACGAGCGGTCGAGGATGCTCATCGCGCGACGGTCACGGGCATTTTAAGAACGCCGCTCGAACGGCTGGTTAGAGACGCGCAGGTTTCCGGGGAAGGCGCCGGCACCGACGCGCAGACGCTGGTAACAGAGTTGAGCGACCGCTTGCCCGAGATATTGCCCGGTCAGCCGAGCGCCGGCTCCGGCCGGCATCTCAGCTCAGTGCTGCACGCTCTTTTGAGTCTGACAAAGAAGTAACAGCCTGCCATTCGCCAAGACGCATGGCGACGCCCACGACCTGTCCAATGACTTCCGCTTCCTGCGGGTGACGCAGGACCCGCACGGCAACCGGCGACAACGGATGAGGCTGCAGAATCAGGTTCTCCCGCCTCATGTTGCACCAGCAGCAGGTATGGCCATCGCGTGTCTCGACGAAATAAATCGGACGCTCATACTCCGAACGCCAATACCCGTCAGTGACTTTGCTGCGGCTTTCATCAATCTGCAGAAAGGTGCCGGGAGGAAGAATCGGGTACATGGTGAAATCTTCGCTGCCCACGTACCCGTAGGTGAATTTGTCGTTGGCAAACTGCGATAGATACGTCAACGGAACCGGACCCCACTGTTCGATCATGCGGCCGACGTTCATAGTGCGCCGCGTATCGAATGCAGGATCCAGACGCACCGGCATCTGCACCACAGTCGCATTGTGTAAGGTCTCCGAGCGATGCGACTTTGGCGGAATCGACAGCGCAAGGTCCGCAGCCTCGTCGTTCACGTCGACTCCATACCAGGAGAGAATTTCCCTCATGTCGCGGCGATAAATAACTGCCAATGCGTAAATGCGGTAGATACTCGGAATCAAACCCTTGGTTTCGATATCTGAGAGCCGGCTTGGAGCGATCAGGAATTCCTCGTTCCGATGCCGGTCAGCAATTCGTGAACTGGCGCTCTCCACATCGCGCATGGTCAGGCCAAGCCCTTCGCGCAGCCCCCTTAAGTTCTGCCCCGCCTGTAGCATCACCGATCCCCTTTAAGCCCCCAAGGAGCACTGACCCTAGTTATCACAAGATGGCCTGTAGTGCAAAAGAGCTAGGCGGGTTAGCTCAAGTCCTTCAAGCCTTGTTCTGGAAGCGCCAGACTCTCGGAAGTGTCATTGGGATGGAGCAGGGACTTACGTAGCCCAGGCATTCGAGAGCCTCCCCGGCCGCGGATCAGTTGCCGGTGGGACAGGTTGTGCTGGATCCGTACTACGAGGCTTTCTCGTTAAGACTGAGGTGTTTAACGGGCTTATCCGGGTGGCGAGAGCACTCCAGTTTCGGTCTGAGCAAGAAATCCTGAGCACGCAATGAGAATGCGTGCTCAGAGGCTAGAACGACAACTTAAGAGCGAACTGAACCTGCCTTGGATCCCGTGCTGCGGTCAGGAAGCCGAACTCCGGGGTGCCGAACGTCGTGGTGTTGATGGAGTTTTGCGGCCCGGACTTGGCAAACTGCAGGTTGGGATGATTGAAGACGTTGAAAAACTCGGAACGAAATTCGAGCCGGGTACGCTCACCAATTCGGAAATTCTTAAACACCGAAAAATCCCATATCTGATATCCGGGCCCCTGAACAGTGTTGCGGCCAACATTTCCAAAGGATCCCAGGGGCGGGTCGCCAAAGGCGCAGGTATTGAAGAAGGTGCCCGCAACGCAAGGCGTTGCATTCGGATTCCCGATAAGGTCGGGACGCTGCTGACCATCGGAGTTGGCAAAGCTCGAATTGCCATCGATGATGGTAAAAAAGTTCCCGGTTGAGAAACTGGTGATGCCGCCGACTTGCCAGCCCCCCAAGAGGTACTCGAGGGGACCACTTGCGTTCCCGAGCCAAGCCTTACCCCGGCCCATGGGCAGTTCATAAAGATAGCTGAACACGAAGCGATGCCGGATATCGAAATCCGAGTTCCCGTACTCCCAGTTCGGCTTCTGATAAAAGCGGAAATCGCCGCCGTTCTGTGCGCCCAGATCGGCATTCGAGGCGATGTCGAGCGCGTGGGCCCAGGTGTACGAAGCCAGGAAGGAGAGTCCGTGCGAAAAGCGCTTCTCTGCCCGCAATTGCAGCGAGTTGTAATTCGATCGTCCGGCGGAACGGAACCAGCCGATGAATCCATCCACCGCGGGGAAGGGACGGCGCGGAGCCAGATCAGCGTTCGGGTCGGTACTCGGCAGCGCCTGATTCCCGTTCAAATAGATGTACTGTTTCAGGCCACGCGAGCCGGCATAAGTCACTTCGAACACCGTCTGCGCCGGGAGTTGATACTGGGTGGAGAGATGCCACTGCTGCATGTAGGGGGTCACGAGATTAGGATCCAGGGAGAACAAAAGCGGAGTGTTGGGATCCGTCAACGCTGTCGCGGGAAATCCAGTCGCGATGGTGGAGAGTCCCTGCAAGCTGCAATCCTGCACCCCCGGAGTAGCGGCGGCAGCTCCACATGGGTTATTGAAGTTCTGTAGCCTGAAGAATGGCGGGTTGAATCCCATACTCGGGTTGGAGTATGGCCCCGCCTCGCTTCCGCCGTAGAAGATGCCATAGCCGGCGCGAACCACCAATTTGTCCGTAGCCTGGTAGGCCAGTCCAATCCGCGGGGCAATGTTGTTCAAGTCTGGGGAGATCAGTCCGGAGCTGCCAATAGCTCTCAGGGGAATGATTCCCGCCAGCGTGGGGGTCAACTGCACATTGAGTCCTTTGGGAACGATCAGGCTGTCGGTGGCCAGATCGAAGGTCCCAAGCTCGTTGTGCCGCTCTTTCACGGTGGTGAACACCTCGTAGCGAAGGCCGAGGTTCAAGGTTAGTTTCGGAGTAATTCTCCAGTCATCTTGACCGTAGAAGGCGTAAACCGGGCGGTGGTAGTCGATGTTGTGCAGATTATTGATGCTGCCACCATCGCTCAGGCCAATCAGGAATGACGCGTAGCCAGAGCCTCCCGAACCCGGAGCCGATGGATTGTCCGTGAAGATTGGTCCGAAATCGAGCGTTCCACGTGCAGCCGCAGGCTGGAAGATCGTGAACTCCTCAAAGCGGATCTCAGTGCCGAACTTCAGGGAATGGCGTCCGCGCACCCAGGTGAGATTGTCCTGGACGCTGTAGCTGTTCTGAATTTCGTGAGAGGGGAGGAAGGTCGGGCTGCCGATCTGTGATACGTCGTTAAATGTCAGCTGCGGCAAGCCACCGTTGTCAGGCGCAACCGGGATTCCTGGAAAACCTCCGGGGAAATTCAACAATTGCTCACTGGTCTTATCGAAATTGATTTGCTGGCGTTGCGAGTTAATGCGGTTATAGCCGAGACGGAATTCGTTGATTACCGCAGGGTTGAAGATGTGAGTCCAACTGGTGGCAAAGCTACGATAGGCATTGTCCTCCACGCCACTGAAGAAGCCGCCGCCATCCCCATTGGTTGTGTCAAATGGTCCTGGAATCACGCTGGGCTGATCTTCATAGCTGAATCGGAAGAATCCGTAGTCCCGTTCCGTGTACTTCTGGTCGATGCGGACATCGAAGTTGTTGCGCGTTTCCCTGCGAACCGGGTTGGAGACGAAATTGAAGCCGCTGCCGTTTACGTTTGCGCGCGGATACAGATTGTTGAACGCCAGGGCCAGGGGATCAAGCCCGGCGGTAATCACGTTGGAAGGAAATGCTCCAGAATAGCCAAAGGGAACGCCGCAAATCCCGGTGGGATTGTTGTTGGTCGGAGTCACAGCCTGGACCGCGCGGCTGTTAAACAGCTCTCCAACGTAGGTTGGAAGTCCATTGCAATCGAGAATCGGCGGGCCGTTTGTGCCTGGAAATGGAGTCGGGAGCGTCGGGTCGGGGGAAGTGTTAAGAACCTGTTGCGTGAGATCCAGTTGTGACGAAAAATCGCCGAGGCGTTGGGCATCCGTCGGAACCGTCGAGGTCAGGGTCTGGGCCTGACGAACGCGCAGACCTTCATAATCCACGAAGAAGAACGTGCGGTTCTTCCCGTTATAGACGTGAGGAATGACGACCGGTCCCCCAAGAGTGAATCCGAATTGGTTCTGTTTGAAAGGGGCGATGGGCTGACCGGCGGGGTCAAAGAAATTTTTGGCGTCAAGTTTCTCGTTGCGCAGGAACTCGTACACGCTGCCGTGAAGCTGATTGGTGCCTGACTTGATGGTGGCGTTGATGATGGCGCCGTTGCCACGCCCGAACTCGGCGCTGTAGGCGTTGGTTTGAACCTTGAATTCCTCCAGCGCTTCCACCGAGGGCTGGATCACGTAGTTGGTTTCATTGAGCAGGTCGGGGAGGTTGGAATTGTTATCCACGCCGTCGAGCAGGAAATTGTTCTGCAGGGAGCGCGCGCCATTGGCGGAGAATCCATAGCCGCCTTCATCCCGTGCTCCGGGCTCGCTCGGGGCGGTGCCGGCGGTGAGCAGGGCCAATTGGGCGAAGTTGCGCCCGTTCAGCGGCAGGTTTGCCATCCGCTTGTTGTCGACAACCTGGCCCAGTTCCGAAGTCTCGGTCTCGAGCAACGGAGCGGCGGTTGTCACTTCGACAGCCTGCGACAAGGCGCCGACCTGGAGCGTGACATTCACAGCAATGCGCTGCTGCACGTCGAGATCAACCGGCACCGAGACCGCTTTCTTGAAACCGGCGTGCTCCACGGTCACCGTGTAGCGTCCGACATGCAGCGCGCTGGCCACAAATTCGCCCGACTGATTGCTGGTGGTCTCGAAGTTGTTGCCGCGTTCGAGATCGGTGATGACTACCTTGGCTCCGGAGACCACGGCGCCAGAAGGGTCAGTCACGGTGCCGACAATGCTGCCGGTATCCTTCTGGGCCCAGGCTGCGCAGGAAAATCCGATGAGAAGAATAACCAAGAGCCAAAGGCGAGAGGTAGCCGAGCTCGGCATAGCGAGCCTCCTTACAGTCCGCGCCCGCGCATGCATCTGAGCAGGCGGCTCAGGACCGTGATTAAAATCTCTCATTTAATTCCGGGCGTTGGTGTATAGTTACGAACACTTACTATTACTTTCGATATATGAAGATGTCAAGAGCAAAGTAAGGAGGGCGCGGGGAGCCGTCTCTGCGACGAGAGTGTCGCGGGACCAAGCCTGGGCGTCCAAGGTATTGCGGGAAGCCCGAGAAATAAACTATTTGGTACACTTGCCGAGGTCGGCGAGCGCGCCTGGCATGGAGATCACGCGCTCGGTCCGGCACAATTTGTGACCGCAAGAACTCGAAACCATTCGAAACAGAAACAGAGCAGTGCTGGGTGGAACGGAAATCCGCCGGGCTTGAAAATGAGGTACACAATGACACATTGGCGACCGAACCGTATTGCAACGGCATTCTTGTTGATGATCACTGGAATCCTCGCGATGACTGCCGGATGCGAAAAGCCGGCGCAGAAATCCATGGAACCGCATTCCGAGCCCTCGAAGATCAAGGCAGTCGTGCAGGACGGGGGTCCTGCTGTCATGACAACCGGCACGGCGGAATTCCAGGTATTGCCGTCGGGATACATTAAGGCCTCGCTGCTGAAGGACGGAAAACAGCTCAGTCTGGATGAGCCACAAACCGGCGCCCCAGCCGGTAGCGATTACGTTGTGGTCGCCGGCAAGCGGGTGGACTTCGTGCTGGATTTCGGGAAGGCGAATGTGCTGGAAGCGGCAGGCAAAATGGGGCCCGGCAAGCGGATTGAAATTCCCGGGCACCCTCTTGGGCCGGACGGCACGGGCCTGCATAGCGTCCTGACCCTGGAAGCCTACGATGATTTTCCCAATATCATGCTGAGTTCGGTTCAGTACAAAAATGAAAGCCAAACCGGGATCACGCTCGACCGCGTGGTGGGCCAGGACCATCGCTTCAGCGCCAGGCTTATGGACGCCACGGCTGCTCCATTCGACATGTGGTCGTTCCAGGGCTCGAGTTACGACTGGGGTAAAGACGACGTCCTTCATATCAAGCGGGCCTTTTTCCAACCCAATGACTTCGGCGCCGTGGTGAAAGGCGGATACGGTGGCGGCGTTCCGGTCGATGCGTTCTGGACCGCTTCAGTGGGCGAAGCCATTGGCCACGTCGAAACCGTGCCGCTTACGCTCTCCCTTCCGGTGAAGGTCGAAAGCGATGCACGGGTACACGGATCGCTCACCGTCCCCGCAAATGTCACGCTGAAACCTGGTGAAACGTATTCGACTCCCCGCGCCTTCTTATCGGTGTATTCGGGCGATTTTTACGAGCCGTTGCACATCTGGTCGAGTGTTCTTCAGAAAGAAGGCTGGGAACTCCCGAAGCCGTCGAACGAGGCCTACAACGTAAGCTGGTGCGGATGGGGCTACGAGTTCAATGTGACGCCGACGCAGATGCTGGGCACCGTGCCCAAACTCAAGGAAATGGGGATCAAGTGGGCGACGCTTGACGATCGCTGGTTTGATACCTATGGAGACTGGAATCCGCGCTCCGACACCTTCCCGGGTGACGCCATCAAAAAGATGGCGGATGACTTCCACAAGCAGAACATGCTGGTGCAATTGTGGTGGCTGCCGCTTGGTGCGGAAGATGGGCAGGGCAAGTGGGAATCCCACAAGTATGTTGTTTCGAAGGTGGCGCAGGAACATCCCGACTGGTTCATCCAGACCAAAGAGGGGAAGCATGGGCGCATGACACGCGATCTGGCTGCCCTCTGCCCGGCCGTGCCTGAGGTGCAAGCTTATTTCAAACAACTGACCGAACGGTTCATTCGCGACTGGGGCTTTGACGGATCGAAACTCGACAATATCTATACGGTCCCCATGTGTTACAACCCGGCGCACCATCACAAGTCGCCGCAGGACTCGGTGAACGCGATGGCCGACGTGTACAAGATCATTTACCAGACCACGCGCGCCATCAAACCGGAGAGTGTGACGCAGAGTTGTCCCTGCGGGACTCCGCCGTCGCTGGCGTGGTTGCCGTACATGGATCAGGCGGTCACGGCCGATCCAGTCGGGGCGGTGCAGGTGCGGCGGCGGATCAAGATGTACAAGGCGCTGCTCGGTCCTGAGTCGGCCGTCTATGGCGATCATGTTGAGCTCTCGCAAATGTCCAGAGTCGGCAATAGCTGGAACGAACATGGAAGCGATTTCGCGTCCACGGTGGGAACTGGAGGCGTCGTTGGCACGAAGTTTGTGTGGCCCGATCAAGGAGCGAAGTTCAAGCCGGTTTTGTTGACTCAGCAGAAGGAAGAGCATTGGAAGAAGTGGATCGGCATCTACAACCAGAAAATGCTGTCGAAAGGGAAGTTTCTCGATCTCTATACGACCGGGTATGACGTACCCGAAGGATATGCGATCGAGAAAGACGGCAAGATGTACTACGCATTCTTCGACCCTGATGAGACGCCTTGGAAAGGTGAGATTGAATTGCGAGGGCTGGCGCCCGGCACGTACCACGTGAAAGACTACGCGGACGGCAGAGACCTCGGCACAGTGGAAGCGAGTGGAAGTCAAGCGCCAAAACTGCGCACCCAATTCCAGGAACATTTACTGCTGGAGGTGGGAAAGTAATTCAGTCGGCGGAAGGCTCTGCCGCGGCGGAATTCTCGTCCAGTATCACGACCCTTGTGAGATGGCGTGGATTGTCGGGATCGACGCCTTTCTTGAGTCCGGTATAGAGGCCAATCAGCTGGCCGGCGAAAGTGTAGGGAGCGAGGCGGGCCAGTTCGGGTAGTTCGAAACCAAACTCAATAACCAGGTCGGAAGCGGCCCGGGCGCGTTCGTCGGCGCGGTTGGCAATGGCGAGGGTGGTGCCGCCGAGAGACTTGATCTCCTGCAGAACCTCGCACTCTTCTTCATAACCGGTTTCGGACAACAAAAACATGATCAACGTTTCCGGCCCGACTACCGATTTCGGACCGTGGCGAAACTCGAGCGCATGAAAATTCTGGGCATAGGAAAGCGACATTTCCGTGATCTTGAGCGCGCACTCCGAAGCGATGCCAAAAAATGGTCCCTGGCCTAAGCAGATGTAGTCGGCGAACTGCCGTTCCTGGACAAAGTCGCGAATGCGCGAATGAAACGCCGGCAACACGACTTCAGCCGCCGGAGCGAGTTTATGCAGGCTCTTTCCGAAGCCATGATTGCCGGCCAAATGACTCGCCAGATATTGCAACCCCAGCAACATGGAGGTGAACGAACGAGTCATGACCGTGCTCTCTTCGTCCGCGGGAAGAAGGGCGAGGATGCTTGACGAGATATGTTCAAGCGGACGGTCGGCGGCGCAACTCACAGCCAAGGTCCGAATGCCCTTTTCTTTTTCGAGCAACCCGGCAGCCGCCACCGCTTCGGAGGTTTGACCGGAACGCGAGATGACCACGGCGGCGATATCTTCGGTGCCGGTCAGCAGTGTGTCCGGGAAAAGCAAGAGCTCCGATGCCGGGACAGCTCGGGCCCTCAGCCCCGTCAGCAACGTCCAGGAGAAGGCAACCGATTGCGCCACGTAGTAGCTGGAACCGCATCCCACAAAAATCCATTCGGAAGCATCTTTGAAGTCGCGAACGATCTCTTCCAATATTCCGCTACGGTCCACTTGCTTCAGGCAGTTGGTCCAGCAATGCGGCTGCGAAAGAATTTCGCTGATCGAGTGGGTCCCAGGCTTCTGCACTGCCGGGGTCACGGAGCCGCCATCTTTGTTGTCAGACAACGGTCACCTCGATTCCTGCCTTCTTCAGTGCCCGCAGGTCTGGCTTGGGGATGCCCTGGTCGGTGATGACTTGCTGGAGAGCATTCGGAGGAGCGATCAACGAGAGGCTGCGCCGCCCAAACTTGCTGGAATCGCAGACGGCCACCGTGCGGCGAGAAACTTCCACCATGACGCGGTTGACCTTGGCTTCGAGCAGATTCGGCGTACTCAAGCCGTAATGTACGTCGAAACCGTCTACCCCCAGGAAGAGAACGTCGGCGTTCAGCCGGCGCAGGGTGTCTTCCGCGATGGGACCGACAAGCGAGAAGGAGTTCTTGCGGAGGGTGCCTCCTGTCAGAATTACCTCGACGTTTGCGCCAGACAGTTCGGCCGCGATATTGACGGCGTTGGTCACAATCGTAAGGTTTCGAAAGTTCCGCAGTGCGTGCGCGATCGCAGTCGTGGTGGTTCCGGAATCAAGGATTACGACCTGGCCTTCGCTCACCAGGCGCGCGGCGGCGCTGGCGATATGTAATTTCTCCTTGCGGTGAAGTTTTTCCTTTTCGCGAAGGCTGGGATCCTCCAGCGCGCCATCATGCGCGGGCAGCGCACCACCGTGCGTCCGGTGCACCATCCCCTGTCCATCGAGCACCTCCAGGTCCTTGCGAATGGTGACTTGGGATGTCGCGAAATGACGCGCAAGATCGCCGACGAGCACGCGACCATCCCGCTTCAGCAGGTCGAGAATGGCCCGGCGGCGCTCTTCGTTCAACACTTACTCACTCGGGATAGGAAAGGGAACAGTTTTGAATACTGTTTCTTTTTATATCGTTTTGTTTCGTTTGTCCAGAGGAAAGCAGCCCCCCAGCGTTCGCTCGGCCCTACTTCCCCGCTCGAACTGCCGGGCCCATGTCCACAACCTGCCGGGCGATGTTGTAGCCTTCCACGCGGAGCGCCAGTTTTTCCCCTTTTCCGGCCGAAGCGTCCCAATGCGCGGTCAGGTTCCTGCTTTCGTGGGGAAAGATGGTGACGTAATTGTCGTCATACGTTATGGGAAGAATTTCTTCGCCATCGTCTCCCTTCGTTAGCTCCGCGCGTACGAAGAAGGCGATGCGACCAGACTGGTTCATCAGCGAGATGGTGGCCGAACCGTTCTGGTTGGAAAAACCTCGAACCCTGATCTCCGCCCTGGGCATAGTGTTAAGCGCGGACATGTCGCTCCACTGGACGAGATCGGTCCTGAATTGCGTGTCATTTTTCATTTCCCCGAGATCGTCGTCCCGTTTCGCCTGCCAATAGGTGTTTTCGGCCACAACCGTGTGGGCCTGATCTTTGAGCTGCAGCCGCACAAAATAAACATCGGAGCCGATGGGCACGCGCGGTACGGTCATCACCTCAATCGAGCTCTGTTGGCCCGTAACAACATTTCCAGCTTCCTTGAAGAAGGTGCGCCTTCCGTTCAGATCGTAGAAAGCCACGGAGGCGGTCAGGCTGCTCATGGATTGATCGGTGAGATTGGCAACGTAAATATGGGCTGTCGAGCGATCCCCAGTCGCGTAGTAATCCCAAACGATCGCAAGTGGACGCAAGGCTTTCTTCGCCCCGAAATATCCGCCTCCCTGCTTGAAGTAATCGTCGTAGAGATGTCCAAAAAACGAGGGCCAGGGATTGTTCATCATCCAGTGAACCGTCATCTTTCGATTGTTCCAATGCGTGGCATAGCTTTCATACTGGGCGCGCACGTCCTCGTAGTGGGCCAGTTGCGCTTTCTTCGTGAACTCTTCGACGCTGTTCGAACTCCCGTAGCGGCGGGCCAGGATTCTTTGCACATTCTCGAGTGTGTTATTGCCTTCGTTGGCTCCTGAGTGGAAGTACCAGGTCTCGTTGATAGGCCAGAGTTTGTCAGCAGGAATGAACTTCTTCACGCTCTCCAGCGGGGGAATGGTTTCGTTATCCCCTTCTTCGGCGGAGGAACCGCGAGCGGCCGCATATTTCTCGCTGAACCAGTAGTAAGGAGGACGCCAGACGTAGGGCCCGACCATGTGAATGCCGTTCCAGGTTCGGTTGTAGTTTGAGACGGTATCCACGGCTCCGTTCTGCCAATGGACCTCGCGCAAAATCTGGTGATAGTCATTCAGAACTGAATCCGGCGGCAAGCCATCGCTGCCGCTTGCCCAAATCACGACCGAAGGATGCGATCGCAGTTCGAGCAGTCGCGCACGCAAGCTGGCGCGAGCGACCCAGTGATCTTCCGCAGTCCACTTCTCCCAGTGCTCCCACTGCGCACAGCACATCCAACCCAACATGACGGGGACGCCTTCCCTGTCGGCGCGATCCACCACGGTGTCGTCGGCTATTTTCAATTCCCAGCGGACGAGGTTCAAGCCGAGGTCCTTCACGTATTGCATGACCGCGGCATCGCGGCCGGGGTCATTTCTGAACAGCAGGTCTGGGCTGTAAACGCCGCCGCGCACAAGGTAGTCACGGCCGTTGATCTGCAAGTAGAAATTTCCGCCGCTTCCGAGGTTGGGGAAACTTTCATCGGAGTCGCGCTTTTGCACAACTTTGCGAATGCCAAAATCGATCTCCTGGGCATCGGATGTTGCATCGCCGATTCTGAAATCCAGCTTGAGGTGGTAGAGATCCGGCTTTCCCCACTGGTAGGGCCACCAGAGGTCCGGATTGGCCAGGGAAAGTTGCTGCACCTCCTTAGGCGTGATCGCAATCTCCTGGGTTTGATTGCGCAGCAGAGAGACGCTGCGTTCAAAGTGAATTGACGGCTTTCCGGGCCGGGAAATCTCGCCGAACAAGGTCCCTTGCACCGGTTTTCCGGTGCTGTTGCTCAGATCGCAGTAGACGGTTAGTGCGGCAGGAGAAAGGGCGGGAAGAGGCAGGTCGGTCGCGACGTACGGATTGCGAATCTTCACCGCACCCGTGCTGCTGAGATAGACGCGCTTCCATACTCCGGCATTGCGGTCGGGCACGAAAGGGATGTCGAGTTTGTGGTCGGGGTCCTGGAATCCAATGTATTTCCAGTTGATCCAATCAAGCCAACTGTCGCCGAGTTCCACATCTTCGGCGAGCGAGCGTTCGGGCGTGATTTTCACCGCGAGCACATTCTGTCCGCCGGGGTGGATGAACTCGGTCACCTCGAATTCGAAGTGGTTATACATCCCGACCGCTTGCGCTTTGGTGGCGACCTTTTGCCCGTTGAGCCAAATGTCCGCGCGATAGTTGATCCCTTTGAACACCAGGGAATACGAGTCGCGGTTTGGGGGAGCTGCGAACGCAGCCCGGTACCACCAGTCCTGCTTCCAGAGATCGCCCGGACCGGTGAGATTGGTGCCGTAATAAAGGTCCTTGTAGACGCCGCTATCGGCTAGAACCTGGAGGACAGTCGCGGGCATATGGGGAACTGGATACCACCCGGTGACATCGAAGTCGGGCAACGAGACTTTCTCGTCGGCGGCGCCGACCTTGGCCGCCGAAGTCATCTTCCAACCGGATTGCAACTCAGTAAGGTCCTGGGCTGTGGCTGCAACGCCAGAGAGCGCAAAGCTGACGCAGCACAACGTGACCAGCAGCAGTCTTCGATTCACGATCGACCTCCGCGCAGGTTTCACGAAGAGGATAAACAAAGCAAAGCGTAATCACTAGAAAGATTTCGAAATACTCGCCGCCGTCCGCAAATCTCAGGGCTGAGATGGAATTTCGGGTTGCGTCTGACGCTCGAGCCAGTGCACACCCAGGGCAACGACGACGACTACGAAGATAACCAGCATTACCCAGGGCCAATACTGCAGAGGATGGCGTAGCATGCGGATGAAATGACGTCCATAGGATGCGGCAATGAGCGCAATTCCCGCGTAGCGAGCCGCGCGGGAAAAGAAGACCACCAACAGGTATTTGTTTCGGGAATAGCCGGAGGCGCCCGCTGCAGCGAATAACGCGCTCGTTGGGAACGGAAAGGGAATCGCAGTGGAAACCACCAGGGCTCCGGTGCCCCATTTTTCAAAAAACTTGAGAGGAGATGCAAACCTTCTCTTGCCAAATCTGTTCTGAAGATATGCTTTGCCAGCACGATGGGCCAAGCGATACGTGAGGTACGCCCCAAGGATAGAGCCTAGTGTGGCAACCATCGCGTATTCGTACCAGGGATTGCGGTGGCGGGCGGCAAGGATCGCAATCAGAATGTCAGGGCCGCCGAAGGTCGGGATGGGAGAACTGTCGAGGATGGCTAACCCAAACAGACCCGCGGCGCCCGCATGTTGGAGTGCAGCGGTGAACCCTTTTCGATTACGAGCTGCGCGCTGGACGAAGTAGGCTAGCAAGCCGTTCCGGGATGCCTGTGATTAGTGATATCACACCCGAAGCCGGAAGAGCGATATCAGCGCCTTTGGGTGGACCGCACATTGGTGCCGCCGCGTCTGAACTCGAATTGCAAAGTCCAATTGCTTGCCACTTCGCGTCCATCCACCTGGGGCGACTTGAACTTCCATTCCTTCGCGGCCTTCATCGCGAGATTTGCGAAGTAAGCGCTGGGCCCGTGGTTTTCAAAGCGTGTGGCTGAGACATTGCCTGAAGGATCAACGGAAGCCAGCACGCTCACACGCACCGTGCCCTGGATCGTGTTCCTGGCGCTGCGCGGGACATCCGGCACAACCCGCTTCAAGACTTCGCCCGAGGCTGCGCTTCGCGAACTGGCCGGGACTGATTCGTTCGCCGGCTGTAAGGAAGCTTGTTGTGAAGAGGACGGTAAGGATGAACCTGCTGATGGCTGGCGCCGGTCCGATATGGTCTGAGTGGCCGGAGACTCAGGCGGGTTTTGAGATGACCGCCCGGCAAATCTGGCGCCTAGGAGCACCGCGATAATCACCACTGCGCCTGCAAGCGCCAGAAAAGCGAAATTGCGCTTCGCCGCTGGGCTGGTCTTCACCGTGATCGGGCTGTTGACGGGAACCTTCTGCTTCTGAATAGTTGGCAGCGTGGAACCCAGAGAAGATTCAATCTGATCAATCGTCCAGCGCTGCGCCGGGTCGCGACGCAGGCAATTCTCAGCAATCTCACGGAAAGGATCCGGCAATGAAGGGGAAACTTTGGGATCGTGCTGCTTCTCGGTCCACACCGGCGGGCGCTGAGTCAGGGCTTCGACCATGACGATGCCGAGCGACCATATATCCGAGGCCGCGGAAAGCCCGTGGTCATCGACTTCCGGGGCCAGGTAGAGGGACGGAGTGCTGGCGCCGTGCACCAACTCGCCTTCCGCGTGCAAGCCATCGCTGGAGACTTTCAACTGGTCGCCAATTGCCAGGATGTTCGAGGGTTTCAGATGTCCATGAACAAATTTGTTTGCGTGCAGGTACGAGAGTGCACTTAACATTGGGCGCAGCATGTCGCGCACCTCTCGTGCGGTCAGCGCGCGCTGAGGCAGGATTTGTGACAAGTCTTCGTCGGCGAACTCGGTTACCACGTAAAGGAAAAAGTGACCGTTCCTGGTCCACTGTCCCGCATCCAGGAGCTTCAGTAGATGGGGATGGGAGAGTCGCGCGGCTTGTTGCCAGCGCTGAAGCTGCTCGGCGGCTGCGGCAGCAACCGCGGGAATCAGCTTGATTGCACCTCTTTGCTGGTTGACGCTGGTCAGGAAGGTCGCGCACTGGTCGGAACCACACAGGTACTGCAGCAGGGGGAACTTTTCATCGACTATTTGTCCACGCCATTGCTTCCAGACTTCCGCCATCTACTTCACATCCACGACCGAGCGCGGTCAGGCGTTCATTGTATCCGAGGCCGGGTGAGCATAGCCGCTCGTGGCACAGAAATCTGTGCAAAGCGCGAAATGCAGGGAAAATCAATTGTGTTTCCAGCCCGGACCGCGCAGCACACGGCCGCCCTGCGTCCCGGTCAGCTGGTCGCCTTCAAATTCGAGTTGTCCATTCACAAAGACGTACTTCACTCCCTGCGAGAGTTGCGTGGACTTCTCATAGGTTGCTTTGTCCTCGATCGTAGCCGGATCGAAGATCGTGATATCGGCGAAGTAACCGGCCTTGAGCAGGCCACGATCGCGCAGCCCTTCGCGTTGCGCCGGCAACGACGTCATCTTGCGGATTCCCTGCTCCAAAGGTAAGAGATGCTGGTCACGAACATAGTGCCCGAGAAAACGCGGCATCGACCCAAACGCGCGAGGGTGGTTTTGCGGTTCATAGAGCGGCCCATCGAGCGAGGTTTCGCTGGCGTCGAGACAAAGGCTGGTCCACGGCTGTTTCAGGCCGTAAGCCAGGTCTTTTTCGTCGGCGATGAAATAAATCGCGCCAGTCTGCGCTTTGTCCGCGACGATAAAATCGAAGAGCGCCTCCAAAGGCGCTTTCTTTTGGGCGGCCGCAATTTCCGCCAGGGTCTTGCCGTCAAATTTTTTCAGATCTGGATTCACGATGCCCGAGATCAGGACGCCACTGGCTCCGCCGCTTCCCAGGTAGAGGTTTTCCCATTCGGCATGCTCGGTCGCCATCTCTTTCTTGATCTTGGCGCGCAACGCCGGGTCCTGAAGACGAGACAGCAGTTTGTCAGTCCCTCCATCGGCAACCCATGGCGGCAAACTGGAGGCCAATGCGGTTCCGCCGGCAACGTAGGGATACATGTTTGCGGAAACGTCCTGCCCGGAATCGCGCGCCGCCTGGATCTTGGCGACAATCTGAGGCATGGTTCCCCAGCGCGGTTTGCCAATCACTTTTAAATGGAAAATTTCAACCGGGAGGTGAGCTTCCCGCCCGATGCGCAGGGCTTCATCAATGGCCGCGGCCTCGCTCTGGCCTTCACTTCTCATGTGCGAGCCGTAAATTCCGCCATATTGAGACGCGACTTTCGCCAGTTCGATCAGCTCTTCGGTTTTGGCATAGTGACCAGGCGGGTAGATCAATGCCGAGGAGACGCCAAACGCGCCATCACGCATGGCTTCTGCGACCAGAGACTTCATTTTCTCGAGTTCTTCCGCGGTGGGAGCACGATCCGCGTCTCCCAGCACCGCCTCGCGAACCTGGGTGGCGCCTACGTAGGTCCCTATGTTCAGCGGCGTGCCCCCTTTCTCGAGCCGCTTGAAGTATCCATCCAACGTTGTCCAATCGATCTTCAACTTGTACTGATCGAGCAAAGGCTGCAGCTGGGCCATGGTCACATCGTTATGCGGCGCAACCGAGGCTCCTTCTCCGGTGATCTCGGTGGTGATCCCTTGGGACAGCTTGCTGAGAGAACGGTTGTCAATGAGGAGGTCGTATTCCGACTGCCCCAGCATGTCGATGAAGCCGGGAGAGACGACCAGTCCTGAAGCATCGATCACGCGCTTTGCCTTGGTCGGATCAAGCTTTCCGATGGCTGCAATGCGGTCGCCGCGGACTGCAACATCGCCGCTAACCCAGGGGTTTCCGGAGCCGTCGATGATTCGCCCGTTCCTGATCATGAAGTCGTATTCATCGTCCCGATTCACCGCGGCAGAAACGGGTGGCGTTTCATACGCAGCGGCCGCGATTTCGCCGAGCACCTGCCCCGCAATCTTCTGGACTGCATCCGGGTCATCCATGGGAACCGAGACCATGTTCACGTAGAGCGCCAGGGCAAGCGGTTCACCCTTTGCCGTGTCCATGTAACCGGCAAGACCTTTTCCTGTGACCAGCAGATTCTTGTTAAGGGCATCGTAGACTTCGTAAGTTCCGGTTTTTGCAAACACGTGCCCCGCTGCTGGAGAGTCCACCTGAATTTTTGAGAGGGTGCCATCACGGCCCATGATGGGGAGCCCGCGCCTGAAATCAGCAAAATGTTCCTGCCTCGACATGAACACCAGGTAGCTGGTCATGAAATCGGGCGTGAAATACGCGTTCCCTCCGGCACCATCGCTTTGCGAGGCGGCCGTCAAATCAAGGCCCGCTTTCTTCAACAAGTCGTGCTCCAGATCGAAGCCGGCTTGATCGATCTCTTTTTCTTTCTTAGCTACCAGCGCTCCGAGTAGAAAAGGCGCCGAGCTGGCATGGAGGTTCTGACTCACCTTCAGCGTAATTTTGACTTCTTCCTTCAATGGCGGAGAGACGTGCTCCGCGATCAGGTTTGCAGGCTGATACTTCAAGGAGAGGGACTTGAAATCCGGCGGCGACGTTTTGGGACCCGGCGCAATCTCGACGCCAATCGCGTTGAGCGACTCTCTCAACAAGGTGGCTGCAAATTTAGCCGGTTCCGGAACCGGGTAGGCGACCATTTCGGAGCCTTTGCCGGCCGGCACAGTTCCGCTCAAGCTGACGGTTCGCGTTCCGTCCGCATTGATTTTCTCTGATGTGTAATTCAGGTCCGCATTGGAATCGGGCTTCCCTGTCTTGACTTCATTGACAATCTGAACGTAGGAAGTCTTGGGCGATACCTTCAACTCAACCGGCGCTCCTTCGGTCGCGCCAGCAGTGGCGATGACATCCACGACATTGTCATTGACCACGATGGGAGAAAGCACCACGTTGCTGCCCAGTTCCCGCTCCCCCTCGGGAAACAACGTGCTGTCGACCAGTATCCGCCCCTTCACACGCTTGATTCCTTTGTCCGCGACCTGCTGCGCCCATTGGCGGATGACAAGCAACGGATCGCCCAACCCGCGGCTGTCGTGGCCTCCGTAGGAGTGATCCATGTTTTCGTAACCCAGGGTATTGTCGGGCTGAATTCGCCCCGACAAGTTGAGGTCGCCGCTGGCCACGAGGATGATGTCGCCGTCGAGGGTTCCCTTCTTGATTTCTCCGGTGCGGTAGACGCGAGTATGAAATTGATACTCGGGGCCGAGGAAGTGGAGCAGCGTTCCCTCGGTCAGCAACTTCGTCGTCGAACCCGGCACCATGAGCTTGTCCGCGTTCCAGCGATACAGGGGTTGATTGCTTTGCAGCGAGTAAAACTCGATTCCAAAGGTTGCGTGAGCGAATTCGGGCCGATTCAGAATGGCCTGGATCTTGTCAGCAAAAGCGGATTTGTCCTGAGCCACGAGTCGGCTCGAACCGGCAAGGACCAAGATCACCCCCAGCGTCATGGCCGCGGAACATCTCTTATGCATGTAGGTATCCCCTTCTCTGGACGATTCAGGCGCTTGCGTGAACGCCGACCTTCCACTCCCTGGTTCGCACAGCGAGCCTGTCGATCAGGTCCCGTCTGACGTCGAAGCCCAGTCCGGGGCGAATCGGCGCGACAATGGTACCTTGCGAACTGACTTCGACTTCCGGCTCGATGATGTCCTCAGTCCAATAACGGCTGCTGGCAGAGACGTCTCCGGGGAGGGTGAACCCGGGCAAAGTGGACATGGCGATGTTGTGCGCGCGCCCGATCCCGGATTCCAGCATGCCTCCACACCAGACCGGCACGGAGTGCTCTCGGCACACGTCATGCACCTCGCGGGCGCCGGTGTGTCCACCAACCCGTCCCAGCTTGATATTGATGATCCGGCATGCTCCCATTTCAATGGCGGCGAGCGCGTGTCCGGGGTTGTTGATGCACTCGTCAAGGCAAAGGGCGGTGCGGAGCTTTGGCTGGAGGATGGAATGCGAATAGATATCATCCCAGTCCAGGGGCTGCTCGATCATCAGAAGATTGAAGGCATCGAGTTGCGCAAGGTGATCGGCGTCCGATAACCGGTACGCAGAATTCGCGTCTACAGAAAGCAGGATATCGCGGAACCGCTCGCGCACCGCAGCAACGAAATTCAGATCCTTCCCGGGCTTGATCTTCAGCTTGATCCGACGATAGCCACTGGCCAACTCTTCCTCAACTTTACTCGCCAAGGATTGCGGCGTTTCTCGAATTCCAAGCGAGACTCCACAGGGAATCTCGGCCAGCGTTCCACCCAGGAGCTTCGACAGTGGGAGTCCCTTCTGTTGCGCTTCGGCATCCCAGAGCGCATTTTCCAGACCAGCTTTCGCCATCTGGTGCCCGCGAATGCCGCGAAAGAAAGAGGGGACATCGCTGGCGCCGCGCAGAGTGCTGCCGAGCAAGATCGGGGCCAGGAAGTCCGAGATGATGTGCCAGGCGCCATCGGCGGTTTCGGAGTTATAGGACGGAGTCTCCATCGCCGTCACTTCTCCCCATCCGCTCACGCCATCCGCGACGATTTCCACCAGCAGAATCCTGCGGTCCTGGGTTACCCCGAAGCTGGTTTCAAAAGGCGCTTTGAGGCGCATCCGGAGTTCCCGCAAGATGATGGCTTCGATTTTCATGAACGTGAGAACTCTCCTGTCACGCCTGCGGCGGTGAGCCGGGATGGTCAGTTGTAAAACCGGGCACAATCGATGTCAACAGGAAATGCACCATTTGGTGATTTTGTTTGACAGAGTGCACCACTTGGTGTAATCGTACTGCCTCTGACCGGTTTGCGCGCTCCCCATGACCCAGGAAAACAAGAACGACCTATCGCAGGCTCGCAACGGAGACCTCGCTGGACGCAAGGCCTGGATGACGACGCTGGAAAGCCGCCTGACCAAGGCGGAAGCCAAGCTGAATCCCAGCCGGACCCGCCTTCTCCGCTCCATTCTGGACAACGCCGAGGACAATTACTTCCTGTCGTCGCGGGCGCTTGCCAAGCGCTATGAAGTGGACAAGGCCACGATCGTGCGCACCATCCAGGCGCTGGGGTACGAACGCTACGCAGAGTTCGCCGCTGACCTGCGCACCCACTTTGTGAGCCGCCTCACTCCCTACACACTGATGAAATCTGCGGCCCGCGAGAAGCGCAGCGTTGCCGATCACGTACAACACAGCCTGGAAATGGACGTTCACAACCTGCACGCGTTGCAATCGGGGTTGGACACGCGGCAAGTAATCCAGATGGCCAAGCGCCTTCACCACGCCCGGCGAATCATGGTGGTGGGTGTGGATTTTGCCGCCTCACTGTCCTATTTACTGGCCTATGCACTGGTGTCGCTGGGGTATGACGCGGAAGCGCCCACCGGTTCGACCGGGAATCTACACCAGAAAGTGAGCCTGCTTGGCCCCAGGGACCTGTTGATTGCGTTCAGCTTTGGACGCTGCTTACAAACCACTGTGGACGCGGTCTTGCACGCGCGCGAAAACAAGGTGTTTACCTTCGGGATCACAGACAGCGACAAAACTCCGATCGCCCGCTTTTGCGATTCCTTCTGGGTTGCGTCCATCGCCAATCCCTCTTTTCATGGATCGTATGTAGCCCCGCTCGCTGCCATCGACGCGCTGCTCGTGGCCTGCGCGCATATTCAACCGAAGCGATCATTGGCCCTGCTGCGACGAAAAGACCTCGACTCGCGGGCGCGATGGTATTCGCCGAAGAAGGCAGAAGAATCCAGTCACCGACGAACAAAGGAGGACGAAGATGTCCCCACACATGACAGCGACGGTGCTTCCTGAGATGCAGATCAGGCGCCCAAAATCTCGCTTTGCTGCCCGACTGCAGGCCGCTTTGATCTGTACCACATGTGCATTTTGTCTTTTTGCTGCATTAGTCGGTCCATCAGCGGCACAAACCGCGGCTACCGGCGCTATCGCCGGGACGGTGACCGACCAGAGCGGGGCGGTCATTGCAGGGGCCACTATCCTTGCGACCAACGAAAGCACCGGCGCAACGTGGACCGCCGAGTCCTCGAACCGAGGCACGTATGTGGTCGCTCTGCTGCCTCCCGGGCCCTATCGAATTGATGCCTCCCGCACTGGGTTCAAGACTTCCACCTACTCCAACATTGCCGTCAACGTAACCGAGAGCGAGCAACTCAACATTTCACTCCACGTTGGCGATGTGCATGAGACAGTCGAGGTGGACACGACGGCCGAGCAGTTACAAACCGAATCCAGCGCCCTGGGAAACGTAACCACGAGACAGATGGTCGAAAGCTTGCCCCTGGTCACGCGCAATTACACGCAGATCCTCGGTCTGTCTCCGGGTGTAGCCAGTGACGTCACCAACGCCGGCGGGTTTGGGCGCGGCGGAGGCGGCAATGGCGAGGAACCGTTTGTTGCCAACGGGGGCGCGTCGAATGACAACAACTTCCAGATGAATGGCGTTCCCATCAACGACCTGCAAAGCAGCGGCTCATTCAGTGGAGGGGTGGCGGTCCCAAATCCGGACGCGCTCGAGGAATTCAAAGTCCAAACCGGGCAATACGACGCCTCTTATGGGCGCAACGCGGGCGCAAACGTCAATGTGATAACTAAAGGCGGCACCAACGACTACCACGGCACGCTGTTTGAGTTCTTCCGCAACGAGGCGCTGAATGCCAATGAGTATTTCCGCAAGCAGAATGGACAGCCACGCCAGGTTTTGCGGCAAAACCAGTTTGGATTCACCTTTGGGGGTCCGATCAAGCGAAACAAGCTGCTGTTCTTCACCTCGTACCAGGGTACGCGGCAACGCAACGGAGTTGACCAGAACTGCTCCAGTAACTTTTCGACACCGCCCCTGACCGACGATCGCTCGCCAGCGGCGCTGGGAGCGCTGTTCGCCGGACAGCCGACTTTCATTCAGCAGCTGCTCGGGCCTGGCATTGGACCGAACGTATTGCCAGATGGCTCGAACATCTCGCCACAGGCGCTGGCACTTTTGCAGTTCAAGTTAGCTGATGGAAGTTACTTGATTCCAACGCCTCAGCGGATCGATCCTACACAGCCATTTGACACCCAGGGAACCAGTTCCTTCAGTATCCCTTGCACCTTCAATGAAGAACAGTTCATGACCAACGGCGATTGGCTGCAAACCGACAAGAGCAAGCTCGCGGTCCGCTTCTTCTTTGCCAACAGTCACGACAACAAATCGCTCCCGGTCACCAACCTCGGCGGTCCAACCGGTCCTGGATTCCCCGTACTCACTGCGAATCACTTCCGCAACTTCTCTCTCACCCACACTTATCTGTTCAATTCGCACCTTTTGAACCAGGCGGAGTTCGCATATACCCGGCAATTCGTGAATGTTGATCAGCATGAAGCCTTCCGCTTCTCCGATGTCGGAGTAAACGCTCCAGCTTTCGACAACAATTCTCCCGCTATTCAGATCAGCGGGGCCCTTACGCTCGGGGGAAACGGACAGGCTGTCATCTTCGGCCAGAACACTTACACCTTCCAGGACGATGTGGCCTACACCCGCGGACGCCATTCCTTACGTTTTGGAGGGGGGATTAACCGCGGACAGGACAACGTCACCAACTTTCACTTTCTTGGCGGGTTGGTGTTTGGCACCTTTCCCGATTTTCTTCTGGGCCAGGACGGCACTACCAACGGCACCGGGCTCAGCAACGTTCTTGCGACGATCGATGTGCCGGGACTGTTTGACCGCAAATATCGCACCTGGGACTACGATCTTTACGCGCAAGACGATCTCAAGCTGACTTCAAGGCTGACCTTCAACCTTGGCCTGCGCTTCGAACATCTGGGTGATCTGGGCGATGAACTGGGACGAAACTCCTCCTTTGATATCCACAGTGCCGATCCGAATCCACCGGCGTCGGGAACTCTGCAAGGGTTCCTGGTCTCAGATAATTACCCGGGCACTCTGCCAAGCGGGGTCTCACGATTGGACAACAACCTGGGAATCCATGGAGATGGCCAGAACACGTGGAATCCGCGGATCGGATTCGCCTGGCAACTTCCGGGACAAAGAATGGTTTTGCGAGGCGGCTACGGCATCTACCATCAGCGGGTGACCGGACAGCCGTTGTTTCAGTTGCTGCTGAATCAGCCCTTCGGTATGTTGCGGCAACTTGTCGCCTTCGCGAATGGCGGGGCAAGTTTTGCCGATCCGTTCCCGCCAGGGACGCCTACTTTCCCGTCGTTCATGCCTTACTCGCCGAGCACTCTCCTCAGTGCGACAGTCTTTGCCCTGAACTTCCGGCCACCGGTCTTTCAACGCTACAGCCTCAACCTGCAAACCGAGTTCAGGAAAGGCCTGGTCTGGGAAGTGGGTTATGTTGGCGCGCGCGGCACGCACCTGATCCGGCAGCGCGCCGCGAACCAAGCCTCACTGGCGAGCGCCGCGAACCCAATTCGAGGACAGACCACCAATACCATCGATAATGTCTCCCTACGCGCGCCACTGCTGGGATGGACGACGAGTAACCTGGTGATCACCGAATCCGCCAGCTCCAGTTGGTACAACGCACTGGAGACCAGCCTCAGCCAGCGACTCACCCATGGATTGCATTTCCTGATCTCCTACACGTTTGCGCGCGACCTTACCACCGATCCCTTCGCCACGACTGGATCAAACGGAGGATTCGCGGAGGGCAACCAGAATGATCCTCGCGCCCGATACGGGCCTGACCTGTTTATTCGCGAACATCGCTTTGTCGCCAGCTATGTGTACGAGTTGCCATTTTTCAAGAAGCGCGGAGGGGTGCTGGGTTCGGCACTCGGCGGCTGGAAAGTCGCGGGCGTCACCGTTTTTCAGTCAGGTCACCGCATTCCCGTCCTCAACAGCAACGCAACCAACGTGTACGGCATTTCAGCGTTCGGCCAGGACTTCGGTCAGCTCGCGCCGGGCTGCACGCTGTCGCAGGTCAACACCAAGGGTTCAGTCACTGGTAAGCTGAACAACTACATCAACACCGCCTGCTTCACCACGCCGAACGTGATCGGGGACGACGGAATCGCAACTGACTTCGGGAACACACGCCCGGGTATCATTCACGCCCCCGACCAGCGAAATACGGACCTGTCGCTGATTAAGCAGTTCCGCACTCCGTGGCCGAACGAAGCGTCGAACGTGGAGTTCCGGGCGGAATTCTTCAACGCTTTCAATACGCCGCAATTCTCCGATCCAGACAACGAGCAGGATTCGGCCACGTTCGGGCAAGTCCTGACCACGGCGGTCGCTCCACGCATCATGCAGTTTGCTCTGAAGTTCAACTTCTGATTTGCTGCGGTGCTCGAGGAGGAAGGAATGATGATCCGAGTTAAGAAATATTCTTCTTTGGCGCAACGAGTCCTGCTTCTTGTTGCCGGAACGCTCTCGGCAGCAATCCCGATCTCCTCCTGGGCTCAGAAGCCGACGACTCCGAACCCACTGGCTCCGAAGGCCGCAAAGCCGGTGGCGACGGGGGAACAGCCGCCGCTTCCGGTAACGCACGAGCTTACGGCTGCGGATGTGGAAGCTTTTCTCGACGGCGTGATGCCTTTGCAACTGGCGCGGGAGAATATCGCAGGCGCCGTAGTCCTGGTGGTCAAAGATGGCAAGGTGTTGTTCTCGCACGGATATGGTTACGCCAATGTAGAGAAGAAGATTCCTGTTTCTCCAGAAAACACGCTGTTCCGCCCGGGATCGATCTCGAAGTTGTTCACCTGGACAGCAGTCATGCAACTGGTAGAGCAGGGGAAACTCGATCTCGATCGCGATGTGAACGACTACATCGATTTCAAGATGCCCGACGCTTATGGCAAGCCGATCACGCTGCGAAACATCATGACGCATACCTCCGGGCTCGAAGAAACAGTGCAGGAACTGTTTGTTCTCGATGCCTCGAAGATGAAACCTGTCGGGGAATATCTAAAGGAACACCTGCCTTCACGCATTTTCCCTCCCGGCACGACTCCGGCTTACTCGAACTATGCGACAACGGTGGCCGGATATATCGTGCAGAGGGTTTCGGGACAGCCGTTCGATGATTACGTTGAGGACCACATTCTGAAACCCTTGAATATGGCCCACTCCACCTTCCGGCAACCGCTGCCAGCCACGCTGAAGGACATGATGTCGAACGGCTATGACGTTGCTTCGCAGCCTGCCAAGCCGTTCGAGTTCGTAGTGGCTGCCCCGGCGGGAAGCTCATCGGTCACGGCCGCGGACATGGCGCATTTCATGATCGCGCATTTGCAGGATGGAACCTATGAGGGCAGGCAGATCCTGCGTCCGGAAACGGCGAAGTTAATGCACGCACGCCAGTTCGAAAACCTTCCCCCACTCAATGCCATGGCGCTCGGCTTTTATGAAGAGACGCGGAACGGCCATCGCATTATTGGACACGGTGGAGATACGCAATACTTCCACAGCGACCTGCACCTCGTGCTGGACCAGAATCTCGGCTTCTTCATCTCCTATAACAGCGCGGGCAAGGGCGAGATCAGCGCCCGTGAAGCGGTGTGGCACAAATTCCTGGATCGTTATATTCCTTACCAACCGCCCGCTCCTCTGGCCGGCAGCGCAGACGATACGAAGGCGCTCGCGGGTCACTACATCGTCAGCCGGCGCGCTGAAAACAGCATCATGAAAGTGCTCGGAGTAGCAGGCCAATCGAAGCTCTCAGTCAATGACGATGGGACTATCACTGTGGATGACTTGAAAGACCTCAACGGCGAGCCCAAGAAATTCCGCCAGATTGCTCCGTCCGTTTATCGCGATGTGAACGACCAGGACCTGATCGGCTTCAAACGGGACGACACGGGAAATCCCGTCATGGCGATTGACTTCCCCTTCATGGTTTTTCAGAAAGCACCCTGGTACTTGAACAGCGGACTGATGCAACCATTGATCATCGCGGCGCTGGTTGTGTTCCTCCTTGCGGTTGTCTTGTGGCCGGTGGGTGCGCTTGTCCGCCGCCACTACGGACAGAAACTGGCTCTCGCTCCGGAGCAGCGGCGCATGAGGCGGCTGGTGCGCCTGGTATGCTTGGTATATCTCATCTTCTTCGCAGCATTTGGGACGTTCTTCGTCCTCGGATTTAAAGACATCGGCCTGCTGAGCCCCCAGTACAATCTCTGGATACGGCTCATTCAAGTTGTAGGCTGGGTTGCGGTGCTGGGGACAGTGGTGGTGCTCCTCAACGCTTTTCGGGTATGGAGTCAACCCGAACGGTGGTTATGGAGCCGAATCTCCGAGACGATCATCGCCGTCGCTTGCCTTGCTGCGGTGTGGTTCATCTTCACCTGGGACATGCTGCATTGGAGCCTGAAGTATTGAGCAACGAGGATTCAGGCGCCGCCCTTCGCAAACCGACTCGCGGCTAGAATCGCAACAGGTAACTCATTTTGATAAAGAACTGCCTCTCCGTTGTCAGGCCCGGAGAAGTGCTCCTCAGGATACTTGCTCCCGGCACGAAGGCAAGGTTCTCCCGCTGATTCGAGTAGCCGGCATAGATCGCGGTTCCTGGATGCAACAGATAGGTAACGAGGACGTCTGTCGTAATGCGCTTTGACCGCTCCAGATCTACCACCGAAGAGTCGGGCAGCGTTGCATTGTAGTCAACAATGGCGCGCACCGAAAGCGCGCGGTTGAACTGATAGTTGATCTTGGTTCTGAATAGATGATTATTGAACACGGTGCCGGACGGAATGTCGGTTGATGCCAATTTGCCCAACCGGTCGTAAATGTAGGTTTCGTCGATCCGAATGCGCGAATTCGGCCGAAGCGTGATGCCGACTGAAACATCGTCCGATGTGCGCAGCGAGGGAAGAGTTCCGGCTGCCGGGAAGAAGTTGATATCTGCTCCGTGCGAATACTCAAGATCGACGCCCATCCATCGTAAGCGTTGAGTCGACAGCGATACGTAGCTTGCATTTTCCCGAAAACCTAACGTTTCGAATTTCTCGAACTCTTCCAGATGTCCCGCTGAAATCGAAGTTGGCCCCTTGAATTGCCAGGAGAATGACGGATCAACGACCCATTCCTGCAGTTGACCGGTGTGGTCCCACAATGCGCGCGTGTACAGCGATGGCCCGAAACTGACGAGGGAGCTTTGTTCGGGGCGCCATCGGTATCCGGTCACGTTCTTGAGTTGTCGGAGGTCCACGCGTGGAATAAAGCCGAGGTCTGCTTCAAATCGCGGGCTGCGGTCCAGGTATTGCGTGTAACTGCTGACGTGCAGGCCGGTGTGCCGGATCTCGGCGAAGAAGTCGTTTCCTGAGACTCGGTTGCCGTCCAGATCCCGAGTAGAAGAATGCGCCGCCTGGCCGGTGAAGACCCAATTGGGGTTCAACTTCCAACGAGCATCAATCGACATGAGCTGGTTGGAGGTCGGACCAAAGCTACGGCGGGACAAGAAGACCCCAAACATCGATTCCTTCCCCAATTCCCGTTGCAAGCGAAATACGCCGATTTTTGCCCGGTCTGCCAGTTCCGGATCTGATAGCGCCGGCGCCCGGTCATCTGCTGTCAGCAATCCCATCGCCCATCGTCCAACTTTGCCGGTCATCCTCATTCCAAATTGCGGATCGACGACATGGCGAGAAAAGAACAGATTTTCGGGAGTCTGAAAGAACCCCGCTCCTTCCGTGAAAAAAGGTCTTTTCTCGGGAAAAAACACTTCGTAACGCTGGTTCACGGTTACTTGGGGTTCATCAGATTCAACCTGGCTGAAGTCAGGGTTGGCAGTGAAATCGAACGTCAGTGCGTCCCGCAATACAAGCTTGCCGTCCAGACCTGCGCGGAATTCGTTTTGGCTTTTGAATGCCGGCAGTTCGGTTGAGGTATCCAGAAATCTCTGCCCCGAGAAAAATGCATACGGAATTAGTTGGACATCATGACCATGCGTGGCGCTCTCGACTGCTGCCATGGTTGCAAATTGAGGAACGTAGGCCTCGACTTTTTCCGAGAGGTGCGGCCAGGTTGAAAATTCCTTGGTGGCGGGAGAGTAGCGTCCCAAAGCAATTCCCCAGGTCCTTCCTGCGCGGGGATCGAAGCGCAGACTCTTAAACGGGATCGCCATCAACACCATGTATCCATTAGCAGTCAGCCGCGCCTCGGAGCGCCAAACTGTGTCGAAGCTGAAATCATCGTCCTGGCCTTCGGCAATAATTCCTTCCCGCTGTACCCCGAGTGGATTCACGAAGAAGGCATACGCCCGCCGCCCATCGTGGAAGGTGTCGAGCGCAATGCTGACGCGATCGTCATCTTCGATGTCCTCGCGACGGCTCACATGGGCACGTAGACTCCGGGCCTCTTCCTCGCACACGAATACGGCATAGAGATGATTCGCGTCGTAAGAAAGATAGACAGTGGTATGAAGCGTTGCCGGCGCGCCATCATTGGGTTCGCGCTGGACGAAATCGGTAATGCGCAGCCCATCGCGTGTTCCCTGGGCGTTCACAAAGTCTTCCAAGCGCGGCGCCACTGTGACTCGAGGTAGAGTGACCTGCTTTGAGGCGGGTGAAGTCACCTGAGATTGGACAACGCAACTTGCGAACATAAGGGCTGCGGCTACGAATCTCGATACGAATTGGGGGAACCGTGTCATGGGTTTGTTTCTGAAGGCCGCGTCGCTGCGTTCCGGCGCTTTATGGGAGAGGGCTCTCGGAACGCAGCGACGGTCATGTGTGAGGAACAACTACGCCTGCCTGTGCCCCTTGCCGTCTTTGCCTTTGTCGTCGCCAGGCTGTTTCTCGCGAGCGATGTTGACGCGATGGCCCTTGCCGTCCTTGCCACGGTCGTCGCCGGGTTCCTTTTCGCGAGCGATGTTGAGGCGATGGCCTTTGCCGTCCTTGCCACGGTCGTCCCCGGGTTCCTTCTCGCGAGCGATGTTGACGCGATGGCCTTTGCCGTCCTTGCCGCGGTCATCTCCGGGTTCCTTCTCGCGAGCGATGTTGAGGCGATGGCCCTTGCCGTCCTTGCCGCGGTCATCTCCGGGTTCCTTCTCGCGAGCGATGTTGAGGCGATGGCCCTTGCCGTCCTTGCCTTTGTCGTCGCCCGGCTCTTTTTCGCGCGCCATCAGCATCGAGAGAGTGGGTGGGTTGTGCAGAGTCAGGTCCGCACTCTGGGAAAAGTTGGTCATGGGTTTCGCGTAAGCTCCCGCGGTCATCGAGGCAGCCAATCCAAGTCGGGCGGTGATAGTGAGCAGTTCTTTTACGTTCACAGTACTTCTCCTTAGTTTGATTGTGTGAGGCCCGGCCGGTCTCGCCAGCCGGGTCCTGCACCTGCGAACTCAACCGCATCCGTTTCTGTGAGGAGTCTGCGGCTGCCGTTCGCAAAATTAAGACACCCCACGAACTGTCTACGGAACACCGAGCCCCCCCGACAAAAAAGGAAAAAACGCGAGGCAAAAAGCAAGACGAGACTCAAGTTTTTCGGGTGAGATTCTGCCAGGGCCGGCATTTCGAGCGCGCGTGGGGCAGCGAATCAATAAGAATCTATTAGGAGTCATTCCCTTGAAGGATCGAGCGGCAACCATTGTCGAAGCCTGCCAGGCGGCAGTAGATTTCGCGGTGCGTGATAAAAAAAGGAGCCCCTTATGAAAGGGGCTCCGCGGGCGGTGGAGTCGGACTAAGGGACAGCCGGAGTTTGCCAAACTCTCCCCTGGAAGCTTGACACTCCGGCGGTCGGATCATCCGCAACATAGACATTTCCGGACGGATCGCGCCCTAGCCCGCTAATATTTTTGTAGGACACCGTGGCCCCATCGTAAGAGCCGCCCGACGTGTACGTATCAAGAACGTTCGAGCCGATTGTGTATCGATAGGTCACTGATGAATTTGCTGCAAAGAGAGCTCCGACTCCGTCTGAAATCAACGCGGTTGGGGAAACGATTTTGATTCCAAGTGAAGCGGCCTTGCAGCCTCCCGTGCATGCCGTCGAGGTGGCGCCCAGGATGCGAGTAACCGTGTTCGTCTCGGCGAGGTAGAGGTCGTTTCCTATGAATGCCAGATTCAGGACACGCCTTCCATCCGACGAGCCGCCCACTGCCTCCACTTTCTGAGTGCTGCCAGCAGGAGTGGTGATACGAGAGATGTTGCCGTTCTTCAAGAAACTCACATAGAGCTTCCCATCCGCGCCCAAGCTGGCGGCAGATGGCCGATTGCCGCCCAGTCCCGCATTTGGAGCCAATAACACCGGACTGCCGACGGTTTCGGTTACAGGATCGAATGTAAGGCGCCACACCCCACGACTATTGGAAGCGTTGTCCGGAACATAAATGAAGTTCGTGGCCGCATCGAAGCTGGGCTGCCCTGGCGAGACTGCGGACACGTTACAGGTCGACAGGTTGACTGTATAGAGTGTGCCCTGCTGGCCTGGAAGCATGGGATCCAAACGGCAAAAACCATTCGTGTGATCCGCTACCCAGACATGTCCCTGAGTCGGAACACCACTCGCATCCGGCAGGAACAATACTCCGTTCGGAGCGGTCATCTGGGTCCCATATTGAGTGCTCAGGGCGAGTCCTGCTGGAGGTGGTGGTGTACTGCCAGCGATATCCGGCGCGGAGCCTGCTGCGATGCTCCACAGCCGGCCTTGCCCCGGAGTAGCACCCGCGCTTGGGTCATCGCCCACCATCAGATTGCCGGATGGATCCAGTCCAATGCTGCTTACGTTGTCGTATGCCGTCGTGGTTCCACTCAAGTTCCCATGCATGGAATAGGTATCAAGCGTTCCCTGGCCAAGCGTGAAGCGATAGACGTTCAAAAGATCCGCGAAATACAGGATCCCGTTTGTTGTGTCAATGGCAAGTCCCATGGGATCGGCAATGCTGACCCCTATGGCGGCGGCTTTGCAGTTGCCGGAGCACAGGGTGGAGGTGGCTTCAGCAATCCGAGTGATCCCCGTCTTCTCGGTAAGGTAAAGGTCCGGCCCTAACAATCCGATGCTGACCACCCGCCTTGCATCGCTGGAGGCGCCGACGTTCTCCAGCGTTTGGACACTGCTTTCGGGATTCACGATGCGAGCTATGTTTCCATTCTTCAGATTGCTCACGTACAGCTTGCCATCGTTTGCCAGCGCGACGGATGCGGGCCGCAGAATTCCCAGGTTGAGGTTGGGACCCAGCAGGACATCGGTAGTCACGGTTTCAGTCGTTGGGTCGAAGCGAAGGCGCCAAACACCTTGGCTCTTTGAAGAATTGTCAGGTACGTAGACGAGGTTGTTTGCCGCATCAAAAGCTGCCTGCCCCGGGGAAAGCGCCTTGATGTTGCACGTGGCCGGATTGATAGCCACGGGGGTGGGACTCCCCTGGGCGGTTGCGTCCAGCCGGCAAAACCCCAGGGTGTGGTCCGAGATCCAAAGATGTCCGCCGAGGGCACCCGGTAAGTACAGGGTGCCAGACGGGCTGGTGATTCCACTCGCGCTAAGAGTTCCGTCACTGGCAAACGCAGGCGGTATCAGGCCAAGGATTAAGGTGAGGAAAAATGGGACAAGCAACAAGGCAATCAGCCGATAAGCGCTGCCTCGGGTTAGTAAGCGATTCAAAGCAATAGAGTAAATATCAATTTTCAGCACAGTACCCCTCCAGGTTTCATTCGCAGGATTTATGAGAGGCCTTAGGCGAGCTTTGCTTGACGAACGCTGGCCTCTTCTAAATGGTTGGACAGGCCCCACCGGGTTATGGAACAGTGACTCTGAATTTCTTCTGTAGCCTTCCAAAAGGCGTCTCATTCCTCACGACGAAACGGAAGGGCATCATGGAGTTCACGGATGAGCGCGGATCTCGGCGGGCCAGCCGTTCCAGGCGCCATCGGTCAGTCCGGTGTGTGACATTGAGCAACTGCTCGGGGAATGCAAGTGGAAAGGCTGATCCGCTCTAGAACTTGTAGTCCAGCCAAAGTGAACCGTAGTTCACGGTGCGCGCGGGACCAGTTTGCTGCAGAAAAGATCCGGATGCGAAGTGAGTGTAGATCAACACAGCTGTTAGATGGCGCTGAATACGCCATTCGGCGATCAGGGATGGTTGGCTTCCTATGTATCGCGCCCTACTTGCTTTTCCGCTGCGAAAGAAAAATCCTCCTACGTTGTAAAGGCCGTCGCGCGCACTTTCCCGCCAAAAGAAATCCCAATCCGCGGTGATCGTTACGCGAGCAGATGGATATAGAACAACCGTGGGATTCAGTTCGATGGAATTGACGTGACCATTCAAATCCACGAGTTGATGGTACAGCCCCCTCGGAAACAGGGGATTGAACGTCTGTAAGTTTCTGTCATGAGGATCTCCATCGCCGCTCTCCACGTTCACCTCCATGGCGACGCGTGGTTTCAGGGGGATGGAAGGGGTGCTGTGCCCGATTTCGGATGCAAAGGCCCAAGCCCGAATGCCACCTGCGGAAAAGGTGCCCCACTGGTAGGTAGCCTCAACGTCTTCGTCCCAGGAGTGGCGGCGGCCCCAGAACCTTGCGCCGATCGAATGCCGCTGTTCTCGACCTCTGCCTTGTTCAAAGTGGGCCTGTTTACGGTCCAGTCCCAAATAGTACAGATCTAGATTTGTACCACTCACCTTTGGAATCGATGCTGTCGCGTACGCACCCCACAGCGTCTGCCCATGATCTGGCGCGTCATCAAAAAACCCGAACTTTGTCTGGACCGGCCTGGTGGCGAGCAGGCTCAGGGTCCACTTGGGCAAGGAAAAGATCAGGCGAAAGCCGTCGAAACTCTGGCGCACGTTTGGCCCTTCGCGCGCCGAGATATATCTTCTGGCCCCAAATGCCAATTCCTGCCGTCCTGTCCGCAACGTAATGTGTCTTTTCTCAGCGGACAACAGAGTTAAGTCCAGAAAGCCCTGATTGAAGTCGAGTTTGTCCTCGTCGATCGGACGCGCCCCGCCCTCACGGTTGTTCTCCAAGCCACTTTTGAGTTGAGTGAAGATACGCCAACGCTCTCCGAGATGAATATCTGCGTGCAGCATGTAGCGTTGCAGAGCGTATGGCGATCCCTGCGGTTGTTGTCCCCATCGCGGGTTACTGAAATACTCAACGTTCTCACGCACCTCCCCACCGAATGAGGCGAACCATCCCGGGCTTTGTCCGAGGCGGACGTATTTCACGACATCCAACGCCTCGGTACGGCAATTTGCATTACTTAGATACTGATAATCTTCGTCCGCTCGAAGGTATTTATACGGCGGAGGGGGCGGACACACATGCGGCACAGCTGGTATGGCCTGCGAATTGGCTGATCCGACAAGTAACATTTCGCCGAATGCGATAACAAAGAGGAGACGTTCGAAGGCTCCCCAGATAACCTGCAACACCTCTCGGGTTAGCGGCGATGCCGAACTCATAATGGGTGACTGGAGGCTATGCAACCCAGCTTTGATCCGACAGCATATCTGCATTCCTGAGGTTAAATAAGGAAATTCGCGATGTTCGCTGCCGAGATGCGCGGACGCCTTCTATGCATCGAAGACGTCCGCCCGCAACTGCCGCCTATTCATACCGCATGGTTTGCGGCACTTCGGTGTACACACCGAATTAGCAAGACAGCAGAGTGTTAAGAGGCGAAGCAGGCGAAAGCGTGACGAAGTGGCTTGTTCCCGCATTACCTCATCCCTAACAGCGAGTTTGACCCAAGAACCGGGTCACGGATTCTGACTGCCAAGCCTGTGACCCACCTCGCCCGAGAAACACGCTTATCAAAACAAGCAACGTCAGACGGATCTCGTCCGCATTCGTAGCAGGACCAACGTCGTTCTGTTCAACCACAAGTCGCTGCGGCGATCATGCCGCACCAAGCCAAGGAGAAATCCATGAAATTCTCAAGCAATACTGCACTGGCAACAACCGTCTTGGCCGCCGTACTCGCATTCGTACCTGGGGCGGAGGCCAAGTCCGCAGCCTGTTCTAACGCGACCCTTAGAGGTCACTATTCCGCTCTGCTGACGGGATCGGTAAACGGACTCCCATTCGCAGCACTGGACCTGGTTGTTTCTGACGGGAACGGCAACATCTCCGGCACCGGCACCGTAGTCGTCAACGGCACCCCGATGCCGACGAGTTTCACTGCGATCTACACGGTGAATTCGAACTGCTCAGGTTCGTTTGTGTCCGATACAGGCACAACCGAGGACATCACAGTCTCGTTGGACGGGAGCGAAGTGCAAATTATTCTGACCAGCACCCCGCTTGGCTCGGCAACGGTGACCGGAACCGCGAAAAACCTGGCTGACAATTAGAACTGAGCAAGGCAATTCTGCTGGAGCAGCGCCGCTGCTCCAGCCCCTTTTTACAAGACCTAGGCTGCAGATCCAATCGGCAGAAGGCCAACGCGTTTGACGAGTAGATCGAAGCGAGGATCTATTCTTAATGCATCGAATCGGGGGTCAGCCCGTAAAAAGATCAACCATCCGGAACGCTCCTCGAAGCTTCTTTCCAGCTCACAAAACGCGGCATCCCGGTCTCCCAGACCCATTTGTATAAATGCAGAGCACAGCGACGGCACATAACCGTGCGGCACACGATGCTTCAGGCAGGCCAGCAACTCCTCGGCCCGCCTGGACATTCCTGCTATCGCATAAGCGTGACCGAGGGCAGCAATCATCATCGGGTTACTTCCCGATTTCTCGAGGCCCCGTTCCAGCACGGCTGCTGCCTCTTTCGTATCGCCCTTTTGAAGTTGGGATATGCCAAGAAACTTTATCGCGGGCCAGAAGTGTTCATCCATTTCCAGGGTTTTCTGGCACTGCTCTATCGCCCTGTCATATTGGCGTGCGAAGCAAAACATGCCGCCCAGCACGGCATTAATCGTGAGAGAAAGAGGATCAAATTCCTGGGCGCGCTGCAGCGACTTGATCGCCTCGTCGAAATTTCCCATTGCCGCCCAACATTCCCCGCTCCATTGGAGTGCGGACCCGCAGCCTGGGTTCAATTCAAGGGCGCGCCGAAATGAACTCAATGCCTGCTGAAAGTCCCACTTGAACCGCATAGCAATCATTCCAAGCGACGCGTGGGCTTCGGCAAGACTGTCATCAATTTCTAGCGCCCGAGTCACCGCCGCATGTGCCTTGGGCATAACTTCTTTCGGAGGGAACGATGATATGAGAAAAAATCCCAAGGTCGCGTAGGCATCCGCCAGCCCGACGTATGCTTGTGCGAACGTGGCATCGCTGTCGATGGCTTGATTAAAGTACTCAATGCTCCTGCGAATGTCGGGCTCCATTTTTTTGTTCCAGTGAAAGCGCCCTCGCAGGAAGGACTGGTAAGCTTGCGTGCTCTTTGTAGGCCGTTTAGCTAATTTTTTCTTTTCGTCTCCGCTAAGCTGTAAGCGCAATTTGACCGAGATTTCCTGCGCTATATCGTCCTGGACGGCGAGAATGTCCTCCAGGGTGCGCTTGTAGTGTTCTCCCCAAAGCTGCCAGCCAGTATTCACGTCCACCAGTTCGGTTGCGATGTTCAGCGAATTTCCCCTTTGAACCACTCGACCCGTGAGCACCGTTCCGACATTTAACTGGCGCCCCACATTTTGAGGATCGTTGTCGGCAGCCTTGTAGCGAAAAGCAGTGCTGCGGGCAATGACTCGAAGATCGGGAATACGCGAAAGCGTGTTGATGATGGTTTCCGTAATTCCATCGCTAAGATATTCCGCGTCTGGAGCTCCGGAGACGTTCGTGAAAGGCAGCACGGCCAGCGATTTGAAAGCCTTGGCTTGCCGAGGGCGTGGCGCGACCGTTTTGCTCGACAGTGCGGCAGCGATTTCGGCGGCGCAACTGAAGCGCCGGGATGGGTCCCGCTCCAGGCATCGCAGAATGACTGATTCCCAAGTTCGGCTGAGTTCGGGAGCATACACGCGCGGCGACAAGAGAGGATCATTGATGCGGCGCGCTACCATCATGATCGGCGTGTCATTCTCGAATGGAATCGTGCCCGTCACCATCTGATACATGATCAGGCCAAACGAATAGACGTCTGATGCCGGCGTAAGTTCCCGATCCGATTTGATTTGTTCCGGAGACATGTAGGCAGGGGTGCCGACCAGCTGATCCATACTGATCGGGGTCAACGTCTGTTGGGCGGGGTCGGGATTCAAGCCGAGGGCCAATCCGAAATCGGTGACAACAACCCTTACCCCGCCGCTTTCCCGTGACGGCACCAGGAAAACGTTGCCGGGTTTGAGATCCCGGTGGAGGATTTCCCGTTCATGGGCGGCCTGCAATGCCGACGCCATCTGAAGCACGATGGGCAGCGCCTCGTCCGTACTCATTTTGCCGGCTCGTTTGAGCCGGTCGGCGAGAGTCTCGCCCTTCAGCAACTCCATGCTCACGAAAAGCACAGTGGAGCCCGCATCATCGCTGCTCTCTGTTCCTCGATTCGGATGGCGGAAGAGATCGAAAATGCGGCACACATTCGGATGCGTGACTTGCTTCGCCAAGCGAATCTCCCGCTTGAATCTTTTTGGCGCTTCGGCTTGCCGGAACAAAACTTCTTGCCGGATCAGCTTGATGGCGACGCGCTCATGGAGTTCGAGGTCTTCTGCTTCGTAGACCTCACCCATTCCGCCCTCTGCCAGAAAACTTATGACTTTGAATCGTGCAGCGAGAATGTCTCCAATCTCACACGTGTGAGACTTGAAAAGTTTGGGGAGGATTGGTCCGGTCTCCAGAAACTCGTCGCGTTTGCGATCTTCTTCCGAATCGAGAAGCCTGGCTACTTCACGACGCACGACTTCATCATCAGGACATTCTCGCAGGAGAAATGCGTGCTGATTTTCGGGAGCCTGCTCGGCGGCCAATGGGAACAGGCTCTTTATTCGTTCCCATTGCTCAGGAGTGAGGGGCATGTCCTTTATTCAAATCTCCGTAAAGCCACGCTCGCGCGATTGTCCAATCGCGCTTTACTGTTTTCGATGAAACTCCCAGTACCGCCGCAGTTTCGTCCACCGTCAAACCGCCAAATATCCGAAGCTCGACAATGCGGCTCTGACGAGCATCCAGTTGTGCGAGTTGGCGAAGCGATTCATCGAGCGCAAGCAGGTCATCGGATCGCTCTTGAGAGAACAGCTGAAGATCATCCAAAGACAACTTGTGCTGATGCACACCTCCGCGCTTAATGCGGCAGTGGTGCCGGGCATGATCCGTCAAGATCGTTCTCATGACGTGCGCGGCAACTCCAAAAAAATGCGCCTTGTTTTGCCAGTTTGCCTGTTGACGATTCACCAGGCGAAGATATGCTTCATGAACCAGCGCAGTCGGCTGAAGTGTGTGATCCTTTCGTTCGTCGCGCATGTAGTGCGCCGCCAAACGATGCAGCTCTCCATAAACAAGAGGCACAAGCTTTTGCATGGCGTCCTGATTGCCAGTAGCCATCTGCTGCAATAAGAGGCTGATTTGACCGCTTGACACCGGCATGGCGCTCACCCCAACTTAGCGCACGTTTCCAGAAGATGGTCTGATTGTACTCCCTGATAGTCACTGTTCTTGCGACTTTTTCTTTGCATCACAAAACAGTCTGATCTCCGGTTAGTACAACAGGTGACCCTTTTCATCAGCAAACGACGCTTACCTCACAGGAGCTTACCTTGCCCGCGACCATTTTCTCCGTCGCTGTCGCTTATGTTGCCATTGAGGCGTTCCTCGGTATTGCAATGGTCATAAAGTATGTGCGTGAGTCGCGAAGAGAGCGGAGCTTCGAGCGTCTCCGCCGCGCGCCGTTGTGTCTCGTTCAGACGAGACGCAACTCTCCGCTGCCTGTGTCCAGTCAGCGCCATCGGTCAGACCAAGCCTGAGGACACATTCCGCCCAAACCAGGCACAACTCACAATGACATTCATCATGACAAGGTGAAGGTCTCCTTCAAACCGTTGACTGCGCCAGCATAAACTCACGATTTACCTGCACAGGACGTTTCTTCTCGACTAAGAATCCTTCGCGTTACTGACCCTGTTCGAGACCAATTCTCGCTTCGCAGATTGAAGGCACTTTGAAGAGCCACTTCCAGGGTGTCCGCCTCGAATCTCACAACGAAGTAAGGAGTAGTAGTTATGAATCGAAAAGTGTACTGGCCATTTGCACGCGCTTGCAGTGCGATCTTTGTCGTATGCCTGATGGGCATCGGCACCATATCCGTTTCTGGACCACTTGTTGACGTGAAGGCACAATCCACTTTAGGCGGACCGCTCCCGAACATGACGGTGGCCGAGACAGCGCTCTTCACCAGCGGTCAAAGAAACTTTTTCAAACTCTGGGACCCTCTTCACGGACTCGGCCCAGTGTTTACCAACACGGCCTGCACAAACTGTCATTCCCAACCAGTTCCGGGCGGCAACTCGCCGCAGAAAATAACGCTCTTTGGGACCACTAACCTCGACGGTTCTTTCAATCCACTTACCAATGAGGGCGGACCTTTGCTTCAGCCCATAAGCGTTTCCAGGTTTCTCCCGGCCTGCACCCTGGTTGGTGAAAGCATCCCGGCCGATGCGACGATCGTCGGACAGCGCCTTTCTCCCCCCACTTTTGGTGCCGGCCTGATCAACTCGATTGACCAAAACTCGATCCTGGCGAACGCAATCGACAAGGGCATGGGGATTCACGGAACAGCAGGCTTGGTCCTCGACGAAAATGGGCAAAGCAAGGTGGGAAGGTTCGGCAGGAAAGCACAATTTGCCGATCTCCTTCAGTTCACGTCGGAGGCGCTTACCCATGACCTCGGCGTCACCTCTCCCCTTATCGCCACCGAAGATCTTCCTCAAGGTCAACCGATCCCGCCTGCGTGCGCGACTGCCGCTGAACCCAATGACGCCGCGGGGAAGCAATTGGTCGCGATCTTCCACTTTGTGGAATACCTGGCTCCCAGCAATCCTGGAAGCCCAAACGTCAATGGGCAGGCGCTCTTTAATTCCATCGGATGCGCATTGTGCCATTTGCCGAGTTACACCACAGCACCGTCGGTCAGCGTCGCACTCGACCTGAATGGGAAAACTCTGGCCAGCAAGGCGCTAAGCAATCAGCCGGTGAATCTATATTCTGACCTGCTATTGCATGACATGGGTCCCGGACTGGCCGACAACATTGTGCAAGGAGCTGCAACGGGAAGCCAATGGCGGACGACGCCGCTTTGGGGCTTGTCGTTGCGCACACAATATCTGCATGATGGTCGTACGAACAATCTGACCACAGCGATCAACGATCACGGCGGGGAAGCGCAACAAGTCATTCAGACATTCAACGCGCTACCCGCCTCCGATCAGACGGATGTGTTGAGCTTCATCTCGTCACTGTGATTGTTCTGATTGACGGGCATGCTCATGACGTCAGATGCCGGCTGCAGCAAGATTCCCAGACCTTGCTGCAGTCTCTGGCAAGGTCGCTCGCACGATCTCTGCTGGTTTCGGTTCGCTATCAAGCGGCAAACCCCGAGGCAGAAGCGCGCGTGTTTCCAGCCCCCGAATTCCAGAGTTCTTTCTCTCAAGAACCCCTTGAAATCTGCTTCCCCATTCCGGATCAATGAAGGTGTCAGGCTGCTGTTCCAATCATCTCTAATCCGATTCTTGACAGTAATAGCTGGAAGCGAGGATTGGAACGAAGAGGGTTCCATCGTGGGTCAACACCTGCGAACACCAGCCAACTGGAGCGCTGGTCAAAGGCGTTCTCCAACTCGGCGATGGCAAGATCCTCATCGCCCATCCCCAAAGCGACCAATGCCGGATATAAGGGCGCGATGTACCGCTCCGCCGACAACTGTCGCAGTTCCGCCATAATCAGCTGCGCATCTTCGTTTCTGCCCGACAGTCCATAAGCATGCCCCAGCGCAGCCAGCATGACTGGACGAAAGTTCGTCGCTTGTACTCCGCGCTGCAGGGTCTCAATTCCCTCGCCATACTGCCCTAATTGCTCTTGCGACAGCCCGCGAAACAAAAGCCCCGGCCAATAGTCCTCTTCCAGTTCGAGTGCCTTGTCCGCCTGCTCAATCGCGAGGTCATACTGCCGTGCGAAATAGTGCACGCATGCGAGTACCGCATAGATTATTGGGGCCAAGGGGTCCAGTTCCTGTGCTCGCTTCAACTCTTCGATGCTTTCTGCGCGTCGCCCCATTGCTGCAAGGCATTCGCCATACCAGTGATGCGCCGCCGGATATCCCGGGTTTATCTCGATTGCACGCTGCAGTTCCTGGGCTGCCGCTGGCAAATCCCACACATAGCGCAAAGTAATCATTCCCATGGAAGCGTGTGCTTCCGCCAAGCTGTCATCCAACTGCAATGCTTTGCCTGCCGCCGCACGGGCTTTAGGCATATAATCCCCTGGCGGTCCGCCAAAGAGGAACGACAGTGTTGCATAGCAGTCCGCTAGGCCGGCATAGGCGAGCGCGTAACCGGGGTCTACCTCGACAGCCTGATTGAAGTAGCTGATCGCGGTTCGGATTTGATTCTCACTGCGCTTGTTCCAGCAGTAGCGACCCTTCAGGTACAGCTTGTAAGCCTCGGCACTGGAAGTATGCCGCTTGCCAAACTGCTTCTTCTCCTCCCCGCTTAACTTGAGCTTCAGTTTGTTCGAGATCTCGCAGGCGATATTCTCTTGAAGGGCAAAAACGTCGCTCAGCTTGCGATGATACTGTTCACCCCACAGTTGCCAACCATTGGTGACATCCACCAACTCGGTGTCGATCGTGATGGTGTCACCATGGTGGACGATGCGCCCGGTCAGCACTGAGTCGACTCCGAGTTGCCGACCGATCGAACGCGGATCTGCGTCCGCGCTTCGCACCTGGAACACCGTGCTTCGCGCCATGACGCGCAGCTTGGGAAGCCGCGAGAGCATGTTGATGATGCTCTCGGTAATTCCATCACAGAGGTAATCCGTGCCGGGATCCCCGCCGCCGTTGCTGAAGGGCAGGATCGCCAACGTCTGGAATCGCTTCCGGGGCTGTCGTGGATTCACGCTCAACGAGGCTCCGCCACACAGTGCATTCCTTACCTCCATCGCCGACTGGTATCGGTGCTTGGGGTCGCGCTGAAGACACCGTAAGATCATGGCCTCCCACAGAGGACTTAGCTCCCGAGCGACTGAGCGGGGCGAAGGCGCATCGGCATTCAGGCGGCGGAGCGCCGACAACATGGGTGTCTCCTCTTCAAATGGACGCACTCCAGTGACTATTTCATATAGCATAAGTCCAAGCGCGTAGATATCCGAAGCGGGTGTCAACTCTCGGCCGGCAATCTGCTCTGGTGACATATAAGTGGGGGTACCGATAACTCCGTCGGTAGTATCGTGGCCTGCAAGCGCCCCCAACTCGGCGTTCGTGCCCAATGCAAGACCGAAGTCGGTTATGACCGCACGCAGCTTTCCCGGTTCCCGGCTGGGAACCAGAAATACATTGCTAGGCTTAAGATCCCGATGCAGTATCTGCGCTTCGTGTGCAGCTTCGAGCGCGGAGAGCATCTGGGTGACCAGGGGCAATGCCTCCTCGGTACTCATGCGTCCAGCACGGCGGAGCCGCTCTGACAGTGTCTCGCCACGAAGTAGTTCCATGCTCACAAAGATTAAATCTGCATCCACGTTCAGGGTGTGCGAGGCGGGCTGCTGGTGGCGGAACAAATCGAAGATACGACACACGTTTGGGTGGGTGACTTGCTTGGCCAGCTGTATCTCGTGCTTGAATCTCTGGAGGAAATGCGCATCCAGGAGAGCCAACTCAGGGCGAACCATCTTGAGCGCAATATGATCATGCAATTCCAAGTCCTCTGCTTCGTAAACCTCACCCATGCCTCCGCGCGCAAGAAACTGGAGGATTCTGAAGCGAGCGGCCAAAATATCGCCGGGGGCGCAGCGTGGAGCCTGCGAGGACGTCAGCGTGCAGGAGCGAGTCTCAATCCCGGAATTGGAAAGAAACCCGCCTCGTGCCGCTTCGCAAGACAACAGTCTCTCTGCCTCGAGGCGAATGTCTTCTTCTGGACACGCTTTGGCCAGGAATGAGAGCCAGCTGTCGGGATCGTGCTCCAGAGCGGCTTCAAACAATGACTTGACCTTCTCCCATTTGTCTGGCGGCATCCTCATGGTAGTTTGTGAGATCTCCGAAGAGCCACGCTCTAGCCACATTCCAGTCGCGCCTGACCGTGCGCGGTGAAATTGTCATGATTTCAGCAATCTCCTCGACCGATAACCCTGCAAAAAACTTCAACTCGACAATCCGACTTTGACGGGGATCGACGCTGGCGAGCCGGTCCAGCGCATGGTTCAGAGCCATCACATTAACTGATACCGGTTCGCAGCTTAGAGATACTTGGTCGAGGGAAGACCTCCTGTGATGGCCCCCCCGTTTCACCCGCATTCGGTTGCGTGCATGGTCCGTCAAAACTAACCTCATCGCCCGTGCGGCAATGGCATAGAAGTGGGTTCGATTTTGCCAATTTGGCTGCTGACCCCGCAGGAGCTTCAGATAGGCTTCATGTACGAGTGCAGTGGCCTGCAGGGTGTGATCCGTCCGTTCTCTCCTCATGTACGCGGCAGCGAGATGGCGAAGTTCGCCGTACACCAACGGCATCAGTTTGGTTTCCGCACCGCGATTCCCGTGTGCCAGTTCCCGCAATAATGAAGTAACCTCGCCAGGGTCTTCCATCCGCAACCCCCGTGACTCGCGCTGAGGGCTTTCCCGTCAACAATGCAATGCCCGGTTCTGGGAGTGAACCAAGAGAGTACCTGCACTCGATGCTTCTCGTGCGCAGTTCGCGCGTCGGCTCACTGCTCCTCTGCGAGACAACTTGAATCTACCTCTCTTCTTGTCTCGCGATGGCTGCAAAACACCGGGTTCCAGAAAGAAGAGTTCATGGGGTTTTCCCGAATCCGGAAAGCATGCCACTCCCGTGGGTGTTCCGCGCGCAAGCACAAAGTCAGCACAAGTTTCCGGGCCTGGCCGCCAACCGCTCGATTTGTCGCATGTGTAGTTAGAGGAAAAGAGAGGGACACGAGCCAAGGAGGTGCATCATGCAGCAGTTCGTGAAATTTCTCGTCGGGTTTTTCATGTTGGCTCTGCCAAGCGGATGGGCACTTAGTCCCAACGCGTGCCCTGATTGGCAAGCGGAAACGGTTACCAGCAACAGTTCAACCTGGCCTCCGACTTGCCCCGTCGATCTGTTTCCGGACAAGGGAAGCTCGTACGGGCTCAACTGGCTGGGTTCGTTCGAGCACGCACCAAATAGACCCGACCACTTAATGTCAGCAACGATCTTCGACGCTGATCGTCTGATCGTGGCCAGCGCCAATCGCATGATCGTCATCGGGCGGACTCCCGTCAACATGGTTTTGCCGCAACTCGCCGAAATCAAGACTGATACCAAGCTCCTATCAAACCTGGACGGCGCAACGGGATCCCATTATTTCCACAAGTTCTACAACTCGGCAGTGTACGGGAATTACGTGTACGCGACCACACGCTATGACCCGATTTATGCGTTTCAGGTGACCGGCACCGGCACCGGCACAGCTATCCAAAAGAAATGGATGGCGCCGAAATCACGTATATTCACAGAGAATGTCCAAGTAGTGAATGGCAAGCTTTTCGTCGTCCATCACGCGGATGGCCTTGAGGTTCTGAGCCTCGCGAACCCTTCCAGTCCAACTACGATAGCATCCCTCGGGCTCACAGACAGTTGGGGTCTCGCTGTCCGACGTGACGGCAACATCCTAGTCGCTGATGGCGCCGCAGGTGTGCAGTGGGTTCAATACGACAATACAACCAACACTCTGACTCGAATGGGAGGCGAGACGGTAGGCACCAGCCCCGGAGTGGTGTTTGATGTCGCTTTCGTCGGTATCAATACCGCGCTCGCCGCAGTCAGCGGCGGTGGACTCGGTATCTACTACTTCAACCCCACGGACCCCGATCCCAACCATCGACTGGTTCGGACTGGGACACTCTCTTTGCCAGGATCATGTGTAGACGTGGAGCCCATGGGGGCCAACTTGGCGGCTGTGGCCTGCAGGTCATGGGTGCACGTTGTTAGCCTCAACTCCAGTACAGGATCAGCGACAGTCATTGCTTCATCGAAAAGGCAGCGGCGCCTCGGGAAACCGCCGTGGCCGGATATCGCCTCGACGAACCTTGCTTCCCACGTGACGGTTACCGGAGACAAGATTTACGTCACGGCATGGGACCATGTCGATATGTACCAACTGGTTTCCAATGTGAACATACCGGACATCCGCCTGAGCGGCCATCGAGTCCATTTTGGTAGCACGGCAGGCTCTGCCACAGTCAGCGTAGCCAATGGCGGAAGCGCTACGCTCACGATTACCGCAGTAAACCAATCGATCAGTCCACACGTGTTCTGCAGCTTGGACTCAATGACCATCGCTCCTGGAGCGATGGCTACTCTGACCGTTAGCTACGACGGCCTGGCCTCGATTCAGGACGATCTCGGCTGCTCCATAGAATCGAACGATGTGGACGACGGAGCGGGAGCAAAATCCAGTTTGTCCATGCCTATCTATGCCGCAATGCCTACATTCGTCGATCCCGACGGATCACCGCCCGAGTTTAGGGGCAACACACTGCTTCGTGATTACAGCACAAACACAGTTACAACCTCCTCGTTTGATTTGGCTACTTACCTTGACCCGAGGCAAACCGGCGATCAGGTCGTCCATTTTGCGATATGGGGGTCGTGGTGACCCGCCTGCTTGCCCGCGGTCGCGGGCATGGTTCAGGATGTGGCCGCCCAAGTCCCAAGTAATGTAGCGTTCCTGCTCGTTGATCAGGACGAACCGCAGTCCGTAGTCCGGCACGTTCTTGAGAAAGTTCATCTGCCGGTACAAGTGTTGCTCGACAACTGCGAGTCCGGTCAGAGCTGTCAACAAGTCGGCAGCAAACTCTATCAACAACCCGATAGCATGCGGGCGTATGTATGGTTCCCTTTTTCGCGTTCGTACGTGATCAAGGTGCTTGGACAGGCACCCCCGAGCACGAGCCTGCAGGTTACGGCCATTCTTACCGGCTACGACCCTGCCGTGGTGCTCTGCAAGATCGAAGAGGCGCTCGGCAACTGACGGTCACCGTTGATGTCGCAATCCCGGCGGGAGGGATTCCCTCCCGCCAAGTTCCCTTTCTTGAGATGAATGATCAGGCCCGGGCACCTCACGCCGCGACCGGTGTGCCTTTCGCGCGAAACACCACGCAACGATGGACAATTTCAGGAGATCAGTCGGTGAGGATTGGGGTGGGAGATGGGAATCGAACCCACAACGTCCGGAGCCACAGTCCGGTGCTCTGCCAGTTGAGCTACTCCCACCAGGTTCCAGTCATTATATCAGGCAAATTCTTGGACAGACGGAAGGCGGCGCTTGCCTTCGCATAGAAGTTGCGATCAGATCAAGGAATTACAAGTGTTAGACGCGACCGACACCCACGTACTCAAATCCCAGCGCTCTGAGGCGGACCGAATCGAGCAGATTTTTTGTGTCCACGATGAGTGGCCGCTTCAAGAGGTGCTTGATGCGCGCGAAATCCAGGGTACGGAACTCGGGCCAACCCGTGCCCACGACTAGCGCGTCGACTCCCTCTGCCGCCGCGTACGCGGTTTCGCAATAGCAGACCGTGCCGTTCAGTTCCATGCGGGCTTCGGGAATGGCCACTGGATCATAGGCGCGAACTCGCGCGCCTTTCGCAATCAGGCTCTGGGCCAGGCGCAGCGACGCTGAGCCAGCCACGGAATTCGTATTCGGCTTGAAGGCAAGGCCGAGAATTCCGACGTCGCGATTCTGCACCGAGTCGATGATGGCCGAAATCTTGTCAATCACATTCTCGGGCAAATTCTGGTTCACTTCTCGCGCCGCGCTCAGCACCTTGAGTGCAACCCCGTTCGCGCGCGCCAGTTCGGCCAAAGACTCCATGTCGGACTCTGCGAACAGGCCGCCCATGCCGGCTCCGGGTTGCAGGCACCGGGGGGCAATTTTCTTGTCCAGGCCCAGCGCGAGCGCCAGGTTTACAGCGTCGGCGTTCACTCGCTCGCACAGTGTTGCCAGCTCGTTGATGAACGAAATCTTGGTGGCAAGAAACGCTGTGGCCGACTCGCGCACCAGTTCGGCAGTCTCGTGATTCGTGACAATGACCGGCACGCCGCGCATCACCAGGGGATGAAAGATCTGTTTCAACGCCAGCACGGCTTCGTTGGAAGCGGTGCCTAGAATGATGCGGTCCGGCCAATTGAAATCCTCCACGGCGCAGCCGGGAGTGAAAAACACGGGCTGCGAAACCAGCGTGGCGCGCAGATTCTCTTCTTTCAATCGTCTTTCGATTACGCGGGTGCTGCCCACTGGCACCGGAGTGACGATGGAAAGAATGGGCGGCTTGGTTGCCGAGCGTGCAATCCGGAGCGCGAGGTCTCCCAAGTGGGTCGGCACATCTTCGGCAAGAAAAATAACCTGCGCCTTCCGGGCAAAGGATTCGATGTCGGTGGAATAGAGCAGCCGTCCGGAACGAACGTTGCGCTTGATGACTTCGCTAAGGTTCTTTTCGTGGTAGGGAACATTGCCCTGCGCCATCTCGACCATGCGCGAACTATCGGGATGGCAACAAATGACAGGGGTCCCAAAATCGGCCAGACAAGCGGAAATGATGGTTCCCAGGTATCCTGATCCGTACACTCCGATCTGCATTGACCACCCCCGAGCTACCGGCACCTAGAGAGGCCGCCTGGGACGCGGCGTCTGGCTCCACAACTTTTATTCAACAGCCTGAAAACCGGGTTGGCAACACACGTCAGGGTGATGTACCTAGGGACCAACACTGACGGGTAAGTAATTGGTGGCCGGTTGGAAGGCCAGTTGCGCGCGCGTTAACGCCGGCTGGGCGAGACGAGGCTGCGGCCGAGGGGTACTCCGGCCAGGTCTACCCAGTGGTTGGGCTCCTGCTCGCGAACGAAGGTGAGTTCGCTCAGCATTATACGGCGGCTACCGCGAAACTCTGCCCAGCGGTCGCGGGCCGTCGCGTAAGCGGCAGCCGCCTCCTCTGGAGTGGACATTTTGGCCACCGTCATGTGTGGCATGTAGGGCCACTCCTCGGGAGCAGCCAGGACGCCGGTGTTCAGCTTGTCGTGGAGTTCGCGCATGCGGTACGCGGCGTGCGCGATCCGAATAAAAATCGTGGGGGTTACGGGAACAAAGGTCTCGACTTCCCCCAGGGTGATCTCAAAGGGCAGGGTCTGGCTGCAAACTTCCTCGAGAAACTCCAGCGCTGCTAACTCGCCGGTGGCGATACACCTTGGCGGAAGGATGGTCACATGCGACGCCCACATGGGGAATTCGGGGTCAAGCTCACGGCGCAGGTTTTCGACAAATTCCCCCACGGAATTCCTGACATAAGCCACTAGTGCGTAGCGAGGGGATGGCGGCATCGACTTCCGAATTATAAGCCCAGAACGCAACCAAGCACGACAGCCGCTTGAGTAACACTCAAACGGCCGCCACTGGGCTGAGGCCCAGCCTCTGATAATTTTAGTCCTGAAAATACTGGTCGGGGCGCGCGGATTTGAACCGCGGACCCCCTGCGCCCAAGGCAGGTGCGCTACCAGGCTGCGCTACGCCCCGACATTATTGCTCTACTGATTCTAAACCACTTCGCGAACTTGCGAAAACGAGAGCCCTTGCGAAAGCCTTCGTTTTGCTTTGTTTCTGTAGCAAACTGTGTCAAAACTGTGCCAAAACCCATCAGTTCACCCTCGCTGTGTCATAACTGATGGCTTGATCGATCTTCTGATCAAGGTTCTGCTCGTTCGCCTGCCGATTCAGCTTGACTAGAGCCTCGCGCTTCATCTGCAGCTTCATCTGCGAATACTTCTTGAAAACCTTTGCGTCTCCCTGCCGCAGCAACTGTGTGACCCACTCGTCGGCAACACCGCCGGCACTGAGCCGCGTCGCGTAAGTGGATCGCAAATCGTAGATGCGGAAATACGGGACCTTGGCGCGCCGCAAGGTGGCTTGCCAGACGGTCTTCAGAGTCTTCTGATGCCCGCTCGGGTTCTCGTCACTCGGAAACAGATATGGACTGCACGGAGACAGACGAAGCTGATCGCGAAACGCTTCCACAGCAATCGGCGTTAGCGGCACCTCTGCTATTCCGTTGGGTGTCTTGGAATCGGGAATCCAAACCACCGCGTTGTCGAGGTCCAGGTTTTGCTTTTTCATCGGCATCAATTCCTTGTACACGCGCAGCCCCGTCTCGGTGATGATCCGCACGATGTTGCGCAGGTATTCCGGAGCATGGATCTCGAGTTTTCGTTGTTCCGACCATGTCAGATAGTGTGGACGGAACAAACCTTTGACAGCGACCGGGAACTCCACCCCAGCACAGGGATTGGAGGGCAACAGTTTTTTCCGAACGGCGACGTTCAACATGCGCCGCAGCACCCGCAGCTCCTGGTGAACTGTCGCTGGTTTGAGTTCCCCGCGTTCAATGAAGCCGGCAGTCGTCTTGACGCGCACGCGGTCCCGAAGCCGTTTGCGCAAGTACAACTCGATTCCATCGGCCGTGAGGTCGGCCA
>Ga0070741_10001113_pt1 | contig 85709 bp, 78 predicted proteins | sample Coa_R1_4_FD_66440 | JGI IMG/M metagenome (GOLD analysis project Ga0070741, IMG submission 66440) | Surface soil microbial communities from Centralia Pennsylvania, which are recovering from an underground coalmine fire - Coalmine... | ecosystem: Environmental > Terrestrial > Soil > Unclassified ... | reverse complement strand
TCAAATCCCACGCCCGTAACCGCCGCTGTTCTCGCCAATCTGTACGTTCTCTTTTGTTTCCCATCCTGCCATTTTATCCCATCCTGCCGCCCCTTTATTTCTTTTTGTTTGCGTCAGTAGTGCGCCGTGATCAAGCAGTTCGGGTGGGGTGTTTCCACGGGAGACGGGATCGATTGCAACGCGGCGCGGAAGCGGTCCTAGCGTTGGACGAACTGCCTCGGCAATGATATTAATGCCTTTTTGCATCCCGTCGTAGGCACGGGGCTGAAAGACCAGGCCCGGTTTACGGCCCTGGTGGGACAATGCCAACTTTGCCGCTGAACCCTGTCGAACCATGCTAGAAAGCCTGCTGTGGTTTGGGCGTGATCTTGAGCGTATGTGCTGGAGCCGCGGCCAGCGAAGGAAGCGACAGCACTAAGCGACTGCTCTCTTGAGTACACGCCAACGGCTCCGAACGCCCTAGCACGCTCACTGTTGTTCCTTCTCTGATCTGAAGTTGTTCGATGGCTATCAGCCCAGCTTCGGGAGTGCCGAGAAGAATGGCGTAGAGCGACTCGTCATTTTGCGTAAAGCGCACGGGGATACCGCCGCTGGCCTGGCCCTGCGCTGTGACCCAGGGACGTGTGCCAAAGATAGCCTCGCCATTTACGGCAAGCCACGCGCCCAGTCCAAGCAGACGCTCGCGCTGAAGTTCGGGAATCGTGCCGTCGGCCATCGGGCCAACGTCCAGCAGAAGATTACCATTCTTACTGACAATATCGACCAAAGTTCGCACGAGTTCTTCTACGGATAGATAATCGTCAGGCCCCTCATTCTGGTTGTAGCCGAACGAGTGACCAATTCCGCGGCAGGCTTCCCACTTCTTCTCCGTAATGCGATCATGCGTGGCGTATTCGGGCGTCGTAAAATCACAGTGCTCAATGGTCGGGGCGTCCGCCATTTCGGCGAAATTCATCTCGCGTTCCTGAGGCTGCTGCCGCCAACGGTCATTGATCACCCCGTCGGGAACGGCGTTGTAGTAATAGGCGAACAGTTCAGGTACATTCGCGGCGGCAGGATAGCCGATGTCGTTCCAGAGGACCGACGGCGCATAGCAATCGATCAGTTCTCGCCAGTGGGCATTGGCATATTCGACAAAATCGGGACTCTGGACAATTGTCCCATGAACGTCTTTCTGGGTGCGTACTGGCGTGTCGTTGAACGACCAATCCAGCCCGCCCGAATAGTACAGGCCCATCCGCATGTTGCGCCGCCGCACGGCATCGGTCAGTTCTCCGACCAGATCACGTCGGGTGGCATAGCTGCCAGCCTTGTGCGGACTGGTGCGCTTGCTCGGCCACAACAGGAAGCCTTCGTGGTGTTTGGAGGTCAGTACGACGTAACGCGCACCGACCTTCTGAAAGAGTGCGGCCCAGTCATCCGGGTTCCATTTCTCGACAGCCTGATTAAACATCGGCGCAAAGTCATCGTAGCTGAAATTCGGGCCGTAAGTGGCGATGTGGTGACGGCGTGTGGCTGTGTCGCCGACACGCAACGTGTTCAAATACCATTCGGCGTAGGGATTATTGGCAAACATCGCCTCCCAGCCTTTATCGGCGACTTGCTTGTCAATATCTGCTCCGTGTGGCGCCCAGCCGGGAACGGAGTACAAGCCCCAATGGATGAAGATCCCGAACTTGGCATCGTGAAACCAATCGGGCACTCGATGCCGTGCTACGGACTCGTAAGTGGGTTCAAAGTTCACGGTTGACCACCTTTCAGGCTGTCAGGTCTTCAACCCAGTCATGACGATGCCCTTGATGAGATAGCGTTGTGCAAAGAAGAAGATAATGATGATCGGGATGACCATCAGAACCGAAACGGCCATCATGTAGTGAATATACTGGTTGCCGAATTGGCCCCGGAAACGTTGCACCGCGATTGCCAGGGTATACATGTTGGGATCCCGCAGATATATGAGCGGGGCGAAAAAGTTATTCCAGTTGCCAATAAAGGCCAGAACGGCGACGGTTGCCAACGCTGGGGTCGAGATGGGCAATATGATATGCCAGAGAATGCCGAGTGTTGTGGCTCCATCCAGGCGCGCCGCTTCTTCAAGTTCTTTCGGTATCGTCATGAAGAACTGGCGCAGCAGGAAGATGAAGAACGGCCAACCAAACCAGGGCGGAACCATCAGCGGTGCGAATGAGTTGCCCCAGCCTATCGCGTTAAAAAGCACGTACTGCGGGATTAACGTAACCCAGATGGGCAGCATCAGCGTCGCAAGCATCAGGAGAAATAGCACATTCTTGCCACGCGCACGCAAGCGAGCAAAGCCATAGGCCGCCAGGGTGCATGACACCAGATTGCCAATCACATTGTTCAGAGTGACAAAGAGTGTATTCAAAACATACTGACCAAATGGAGCCAGCGCCAGGGCTTGCGAATAGTTCTCGAAGTGAAAAGTCCCTGGAATCCATTTAGGTGGAAAATCGAAAACCTCATTCGGCGCCTTGAACGAGGTCGAAAGCATCCACAAGAAAGGCAGCACGAATATGATCGCAGTGGGGACTGCCAGACCATAAACGAGCACCACGTGGGTAACATTGCGAAATGTTTTTGTTTTGAAGAAGCTGCCAATTTCTGCTCGACGTGCGACGCGATGTTCAGGCGTGGCTTTCGAATCGACTACGGTACCCATGACCTCTATCTCCTTATTCGGCAGCCTCGTAATGAACCGTTCGTCTGTTGATTCTGAACATTAACCACGTCAGCAGCATGATGATGACGCATAGAATCCAGGCTTGTGCCGATGCATAGCCCATCCGCAGATTCACGAAAGCGTTCTGGTAGAGGTCAATCACATAGACGCGCAAGGCGGTGCCAGGGCCTCCCAATGTTCCGGGCGCGCCGGTAGCGCTGCTGAGGATGTAGACGTTCTCGAAAATCTGGAATGAGGTGATCATCGAGATGACGATCACGTAAAACAGCGCTGGCGAGAGCATGGGGATGGTAATGTGTACAAATTCGTCCCTCGGGTTTGCGCCGTCGATGCGCGCCGCCTCGTAGAGATGCGTTGGGATGCCCTGAAGCCCGGCCAATAGGACGAGCATGTTGGGGCCAATACCCCATAGACTGACCAGGATGAGACCTGGCATGGCCCACTGGGTGCTGGAAAACCAGGCTGGCCCCTGAATACCCACCAGAGACAACAAGTAATTGACCAGGCCGGCGCGCGGGTTAAACATCCACGCCCACATGATGGCAACCGCAACACCGCTGGTCACTGAAGGCAGATAATAAATGGTGCGAAAAATGCTGATACCCGGAACCTTCTGATTCATCAACAGCGCGACGCCGAGGGCCAGCAGGGTGCCCAGCAGCACACTGAAAATTCCATACACAAAAGTGTTTTTCAACACTGTTCCAAACAGCGGGTCAGTGGTGAAAAGCTGGATATAGTTTTGGAACCCAACCCATTCCCGATTCGTCAGCCCGGTCCAGTTCGTCAGGCTCATCAAAAAGGAGTAGACCACCGGGCCACCCGTGAACAGCACAAACCCGATCAGCCATAGGGCAATGCAGAAATAAAAGTCTCTTTCTTCACGCTGCCGCAGGGTCAGTTGGGTCAGGCGTTTCGGTAAAATAGACATTATTAGCCTCTCAAATCGTTCGGAAACTAAGAACGTGGAGCGCCTTCTGACCGCAGATCAGAAAGCGCCCACGCAACGATTCGGCCCCGCGATTAACTTTTCTGGGCGAAAATAGGCTTCGTTTGCTCTAGCACGTTGCTGATGAACGTTTCGACGTCGATGTCACCCGTCGCCAGCAGGGTTTGGTTCTGGTTGACGACATCCATAACCTGTGGCCCGGTTGCGGACTGGTACGGGCGGCCTGTCACCGCATAATTCTTCAGTGCGTCGAGGAAATATTGGCCGTGCTTCGGTGCCAGTGGTGAGTCAAGGTAGCTCTGGTAAGCTGCCTCGCGCGCCGGGCTGCCGCGTCCCGACGATCCCCACATAAACTGCATCCCCTCGACAGACAGATACGCACTCAGATAGCGCCAGCCTGCTTCGGGATGCTTGGAATCACGGGTGACGCCGTAGCCGCTGCCGAACGAACCCGTGTGCTGCCCGGCAGGGCCTTTCGGCCACGGGGCCACATCCCACTCGAATTTCGCCTGGTCGTGCATCTGTGGAGCACCCCAGGTGGCCAGCCCGAACATCGCCACCTGACCGCTTAACCAGGCGCCACCGGGGAAGGAATCGGCTTCTGATTGACTGAGGCCGGCATGTTCCTTGTGGATCATATCGTACCAGAAACTGATAGCGGTACGCGCTTCCTTCGAGTCGATTGCCAGCCCCGATTCATCGTCAGTAAAGAGCTTCGCACCCCAGGGGAAGAGATGCGCGCCGCCTGCCTCGTTTCCGAAGCCGACGCTGCCGTAATAGCCGCCGTAGCCCCACTGTTTGCCGGGCACAACGAACTTCAAAGCTGCCTGGTGCAGGTCATCCATCGTCCAGTCAGGGGTTGGGTAGGGCACTCCAACCTTGTCAAACAAGGTCTTATTGTAGCCCAGGATGACTGGACCGTGATCATAGGGGATGCTGTGAAGTTTGCCCTGGTAGCGATACAGGCGGAGTGCCTCTTCCCAGATGCCAGCCACATTGAACGCCTTATCAGCATCCGCATAGGACTGGATGTCGATGAGAATCCCTTCTTTCGACCAGGGGAATGCCCGGCTGCCATGCACGTACAGGACATCTGGCAATTGCCCAGCAGCCGCCCAGGTGGGTACGATGGTCTGGTGATCGGCCCAGGTATTGTTGATGTCCTTAAGCGTGATGTCCGAGTTTTTCGCCATGAACTGCTTGTCCCATTCTTCTTGATGGGGCATAAAGGCAGTTTCCCAGGCGTGGGCAACCGTCAGGGTAATTTGATCTGCTGCCAGCGCCACCTTGCGGGCCAACTCAGGGGCAATGCCCAGCACAAAAATACTTCCACCAGCCGCAGCAGCGGCCTTCAAGAAATCGCGTCTTGATAAAGAATTTGTATTCAACTTAGGGTTCCTTTCACTAGCCACGTTCACTTTCCAGCGATTAATTTGCTAGATTCGAGTCACCTCTTTGCGAGCCTGGCCCACCTCCTCTCGGCTGGCACATCAGGTCCAGCCCGACTACCGCGAATGGCACTTGCATTAGCAGCACCAGTATGGTAAGCTTACCATGTCACAGGTATCTTTTATATATGGATGTGGTAAGCTTACCATACTATCATATGATATCTGAAACATTTTTGTCAAGCCAAAGGATCGTGTAACCTCTGATTCGTTGAGTCTATCGAATCGGGGGCAATTTTTATCCATGTCTGCCATTCACGAGGTCGCCAAACGGGCCGGCGTTGCGCCAATCACAGTGTCGCGGGTCGTTAATAATAACGGCTATGTGAGCGATGAAACGCGCCGGCGCGTTGAGGCCGCCATTCGAGAGCTTGACTATATCCCTAACGCCCTGGGGCCAAGCCTGCGTTTCAAGCGGACACAGACACTGGCGCTGGTCTTGTCCGATATTACTAACCCCTTCTGGACTACCGTGGCACGAGGGGTCGAGGACGCGGCCAACCTGCAAGGCTACCATGTCATCATTGGCAATACAGATGAGTCCCCTGATAAGCAGGAGGATTACCTGCTTTTTCTGATGAAGAAACAGGTCGATGGGTTTTTGATTGTGCCCGCGTCGTCAGGTTCACTAAAGATGCTTCAGAAGCACCGGGTACCCTTCGTCGTGCTGGATCGGAATATCCCCGACGAAGAGATCGATTCTGTTCGCGGCGATTCTGTAAAAGGTGCCTACGAATTGACAAAACACCTGTTAGGGCTTGGGCACCGCCATTTGGCTATTGTCACAGGTCGGCAAGATCAATCAACAGCTTACGACCGGGTGATGGGCGCGCTTCAAGCAATCGAGGTCGCAGGCTTGAGCGAACGGCCACAGGTGTACTGGGGTGAATTCAACCAAGAGTCTGGCTATATTCACACAAAACAGTTGCTTCAAGCAGAGCCGCGCCCGACGGCCATTTTTGCAGCCAACAATTTCCTCGCCATCGGCACAATGCGTGCGTTGCGCGAGGCCAGGATACGAGTGCCGAAGGATATGTCAGTGGTAGCGTTCGATGACCTCCCGGCAGCGATCACCATTGATCCATTTTTCACTGTCGCTGCCCAGCCCGCCTATGAGATGGGCAAGCAGGCCACCGAGCTGCTTTTGTCCCGTCTGGCAGGGGAGGGGCCAAAGGGGCATCAGGAGATCGTCCTGCCAGTCGAGATCATCGTGCGCAAGTCCAGTGGAAAGCCAGCGCGCACACTGAGCCGTAAAGCTTGGTAAATCTTAGCTTTGGGAGAACGTATGGAGCCTTCATCAAACATCCCTGTTCGTTTTGAACCAACCTGGGAATCCTTGAAGCAATATTCTGTACCACAGTGGTTCGTGGATGCCAAACTCGGCATCTTCATCCACTGGGGTGTCTATTCAGTCCCGGCATTCGCCAACGAATGGTATCCGCGCAATATGTATCAGAAGGGCAGCCCGGAATACGAACACCATCGAAAAAAATGGGGAGACCATACCAAGTTCGGCTACAAAGACTTCATTCCACTGTTCAAGGCCGAGAATTTTGAGCCGGATGCCTGGCTTGACTTGTTCAAAAAGGCTGGCGCGCGATATGTCGTCCCCGTAGCGGAACACCACGACGGCTTTCCTATGTATGATACGCGGCTGTCCGACTGGAACGCTGCCAGGATGGGGCCGAAACGGGATGTTGTGGGTGAACTGGTGCAAGCGGCTCGCAGGCACGGCCTCATTCCGGGCGTGTCGAGTCACCGGGCCGAACACTGGTGGTTTTTCGATGGTGGTCGGAAATTCGATTCGGATGTGCAAGACCCGCGCAACGATGGGCTTTACGGGCCGGCAGTGACAGCATCACCGACGGCGAGTCACGACTCGACAGCATGGACAAGCAAAGACTGGCGTCCACGACCCAATGCTAAATTCCTCGACGACTGGCTGGCCCGGTGCTGCGAGTTGGTGGACAAATATCAGCCGCAGGTCTTCTGGTTTGATTGGTGGATCGAACAGGCCGTTTTCGAGCCATATTTGCAGAAGTTTGCCGCTTATTACTACAGCCGGGCTGCCGAGTGGAACAAAGGGGTCGTTATCCAGTACAAGCACGAGGCATTCCCTGAGGGGACGGCGCTTTACGACATCGAGAGGGGCAAGTTGAATAATATCCGCCCACTCTACTGGCAAACGGATACATCGGTGAGCTACAAATCATGGTGCTATGTCGAAGATGATGAGTTCAAGAGCACAACAACCATCGTTCACGACCTGGTGGACATTGTTAGCAAGAATGGAAATCTGCTGTTGAACGTGGGGCCAAAGCCGGACGGCACAATCCCCGACGAAGCGGCAAAGCTACTGCTTGGCCTGGGTGAATGGCTCAACGTCAACGGTGAGGCAATCTACGGGGCACGCCACTGGATCACCTTTGGCGAAGGCAGCACCGCGGTTGGCGAGGGGCACATGCGTGAGCGCGAAGATAAACCGTTCAGCGCAGAAGATATTCGCTTCACGACGAAGGATAATACCCTCTACGCAATTTGCCTGGGATGGCCGGGTGAAGCCACGAAGATAAGGTCATTGGGAAGCAGCTCCCCACTGGGAACAGGCAGGATTGAGCAAATCCGGATGCTCGGTTCGGCAGAACCGCTCACATGGTCGCAGGAGGAAGACGGGCTGCACATCAAGCCTCCATCTCAGCGCCCTTGCGAGCACGCCTACACCTTTAAAATCATCCTGAAAAGCACCTCACGATGAAATCTGGCAAGGGGTGAAAGCAGGGAATTACGATTTACCGGCTTGGCTTGAGCCGCATTTGGAGAAATCACGAATGGAATACGCGAAATTAGGCCGATCCAACCTGACAGTCAGCAAGATCTGTTTGGGAACGATGCACTTTGGGCACTACACGACGGCGGACGAAGCCTTCCGCATTATGGACAAAGCCCTGGACATGGGCATCAATTTCTTTGATACGGCCAATGTCTACGGCGGCAAATCCGGTCGTGGTGCTACGGAAGAGATCATTGGGCGCTGGTTCAAGCAAGACGGCTCGAAGCGGGATCGCGTGGTGCTTGCCACGAAAGTCTATGGGTCAATGGCGAACGACTCGACACCCAACGATGAGCAAGGTATTTCTGCGTATAAGGTACGTAAGCATGTGGCCGATTCGCTCAGGCGGTTGCAAACGGACCACATTGATCTGTATCAAATTCATCACATTGATCGTCGAATCAGCCTTGAAGAATTCTGGACGACGTTTGATCGTTTGATCTATCAAGGCGATGTTTTGTATATGGGAACAAGCAACTTTCCTGGCTGGGGACTTGCCAAATACCAGATGGCGGCCTGGCAGCGGGGAATGCTTGGCTTCGTCTCCGAACAGCCGCAGTACAACCTGTTAAGCCGCTACCCTGAACTGGAAGTTATTCCCGCGGCACGCGAATTCGGCATTGGCCTGATTCCCTATATGCCATTGGCGGGCGGGGTACTGACCGGGAAAAAGCAAGCACCGCAAGACTCACGCACACAGCAGGTTGAACGCGAGTACGAAATGAAACTTGATGGCAACAAACAGCTTGAGGACTTTTCTGCGCTGTGCCAGGAGATCGGAGAACCGGAAACCATCGTCGCCATTGCCTGGGTTCTGGCGAACCCGGCGGTTTCATCGGCCATCGTAGGCGTCCGAACCGTTGGGCAACTGGATGGATTGGATCGCGCGGCGTCCTTGAAAATTGATCCTTCGCACCTGGCAAAACTGGATACGATATTCAACATCAATCGTGGGCGACCACTGCGATCCAGCGAAGCGCCTCATGCCTTTGCGTGGTAGTGATTTGCTATCTAATGTTTGGGCAACCAACACGCTCCAAAGGTAACGTGCAAAATCTGCCGGGCATCGAACTGATCCAGCAAAGTTACCATGTCGCGGTCGACAACCTTGTCAGGGTCTGGCGCACGGTCTAGCCGTCCTGAAACAAGGTAAGTCGCTTTGCCGGTGTCAGACTGACTGCGTGCAAATCTGTAGAGTTCACGCGCGAAGGCGGGATCCAAAGCTGCCGCTGTCCACAATGCTTCTAGCCAACTTGTGCCAGCCGTCTTGAGGTGGATCGACCCATCTGTCTGGCGGGCAGCGATGGGATAGGCGCTAAACTTGTCGGAACCTGAATGTAAACTCAGCTTGTAAGGGCCGAAAAGGCGGGCAATCGCCGCGTGGATCGCGAAATCTTCCTCAGATGCGGTTAATGCTTCCGCTGGCCCCAATTAAGCTGTTACCCTTTGCTTTTGAAGTAACTATACAAAAGCGATAGGTTTGTTGCTAGAACCTCATCATTGCCTTGACAACATTCGCTCCTGGCTCAACCCAGTGGCGGAAATCCTGAACCAACTGCTGGGCCGAAACTCGATGGGTGATCCAGGGTAAGACATCCACCATCGCACTATCCAGTAACATCATTACCTGATCAAAATCCTGTGACGTGGCGTTTCTACTCGCAAGCAGTGTAATCTCACGCCTGTGAAATTCCGGGTCGCTAAATGTGACATCCCCGTTTACTAATCCTACGAACACGAGGCGGCCACCATGAGCGACATAGCTGAAAGACTGCTTCATGGATTGGAGGCTTCCTGTTGCATCGAAGACCACTGCGGGGAGGCTGTCAGGCACTATCGCATTCAGGCGTTCAAGCAGATTTTGTTCAGCCCGGATAGTATGTTCAATGCCCAGATATCGCCGTGCGAAGTCAAGACGCTGGTCACTAAGATCGGCGACGATTACCTGCGCTCCTGCCTGTTGAGCAAATAAGCTTACGCCCAGGCCAATCGGTCCCACCCCAACCACCATCACGTACTCGCCCGGGATAATTTGGGCGCGACGAACGGCATGGGCACCAATGCTCAACATTTCGACCAATGCCAGTGCATCGTCATCAAGGTTGGATTTACGTACCTTATCGAGTGGAACGTTGATCAGTTCTTGCATTCCGCCGTCCTGATGCACGCCGATAACTTGCATATGCTCGCAGCAGTTTTCGAAGCCCCGCTGACAAGCACCGCATTTTCCACAGTTGAGGTACGGCTGAATACAACATCTGTCGCCGACTAGAAGCGTACAGGATTGCTGCGTCGGCCCAATCTGCACAATTTCAGCGGCTAATTCATGTCCCAATATGCGCGGATACTTAAAGAAGGGCTGATTACCCTGGAAAGCATGTAGGTCGGTACCACAAATTCCTACCTGTCGAATGCGTACCTGTACCTCATCTACGCCGGGCGCATTCGGTGGTGGTGTATCTTCTAGGCGCAGTACTCCTGGTTCAACGAGGATGATAGATTTCACTTGGTTTGCTCTCCCGACGTCACCCGAAATTTACAGCGTTCTATCTGTTTTCGACTTGCTCGCTATCGATTACGGAGCAAGACTCAACTGCAGATGGTTGATTCAACACCTCTTACGGATGGCACAGGTTGTTGATTGAGTTGATGTCCTGGAAAGTCAGAAGCTGGGATCAGAGATTATTCACTGTCGAACGTTGAATCGACAGTACTCTTTCAACACCAGCCGGGCAATAACATGTAATATATTACATGTGATATTTACATGTCAAGGGGTATCTATCAAGATCTTCAGCAAGGTGCGAAAAAGGATCGCCAGGGAGAGGCCGGACAACCACATTTGACATCTAACATGTCAAATATTATGATCGCGGCAGTCTTTATGGTCGGCTGCTTAAGAATCGCTAGACGCGCTTCGCTCGGTCATTACTTAGAAATTGTGGGCCAGCAATATGGCAAAACCCTACGAAAACACAGAATCTGAAACCGTTCATTACACATCAATTAACGAGCAGGTATACACCATCGTCAAAAGACGAATCATTGAACGTCGCTTCCCTGCTGGGGCCAAGTTGGACATCAATGCGCTGGCTGACGAACTCGGCGTCAGCCGAATGCCCGTGGTGGACGCGCTCACACGCCTGGAGACGGAGGGCCTCGTTGAACGGCGCAACCGCGTAGGGACATTTGTAACGCCCATGGACCGCATCCGCTATGAAGAAATCTATGCAGCTCGTGAGATGATCGAACAGTGGGCCGCCAAACCGATCATTGAACGGATTTCGGATGAAGATATTTCTGGACTTTGGCGTGTATTGGAACAGACCCGGCTACTTCTGGAGAACGTTTCAGAGGATACGTTCGATTACCAGCGATTCAGCGAATATGACGGCATTTTTCACCTATCTCTTATTAAGCTATGTGGAAATTCTTACATTATCAATTTCTACGCGTCCATGAACAGCCATGTTCAGATCGTGCGGGTCTTATCACTTGCGGCACTAAAACGCAGTCGGGAGACCCAAATCGAGCACGAAAACATTGTACGGGCATACGAATCCCGTGACGTTGAAAAAGTCCGCCTGGCTCAGTCTATCCATCTTGAAAAGAGCAGGGTTGGCGTTCTCAAGACGCTAGAACTCCACGAAAATCTATGAGGCGCGCTGCCTAATCCGTCCTGCCCAGGCAACTTCTGATTTCGCCCACCACCTCCGCTGGCTAGATAACCTGCAACTCATGAAACGTTGCTGATCCTGCGACGGATGAGGCCACCTTATGCCTCCCGTGAGTTAGAGGACAACCGGTGCCAGCGCCGAATGGCGGCTATACACAGCCTCCCAGCCAGCCCACACCATTTGAGCAGACCTTCCAACAAACGCTTGACAGCAGAGCAGAAACCTTCTATTCTGTTAAATGCAGCATGCAACATGTAACATCCTAGATGTAAAATGAAAAATATTACAACACAGCCACCATAGTGGTTTTGTAACCTTCGTAGGTCACAACATTTCATCGCGCCAAATGGAGCTAAACCAGCAAGTTCTGGCCTTGTCCAAAATATGCCGCGTTGGCCTGATTAATTGTTGTCTACTCACCAGGAGGTGACGCAAATCCATTACGCATTATTTCACAAGAAGTCACAGCGAATTCGGTCTGGCACTTCATCTATTCAGGTTTATGGAGGATTAAGATGTTCAAAAAACTAAGTTTAGCCACCTTTATGGGCTGCGCGGTCCTTGTCATCGCAATGTGGGCAACCGGCAATACCGCACAGGCTCAAGATAGCACACCGGCAGCAACAATGGCAGCCACCGAAACCGCTGCTCCACTTTGCGGCCCACTTGCATCGCTAGTTGTCATTCCTGCTACCCCTGATCCAGCGAATGCTTCTAGAGGGCCAATTGTCTACGTGCCAAAGTCTACTGATGCGAGCTATTGGCTTGCTGTCCGAAAGGGCGTCGACACGCGGGCTAAGGAACTAGGCTACAAATCCGACTATCAGGGGCCTGCTAAAGCAGCGGATATTGCGGGTCAGGTGAATCTCGTTACCAACCTGATTACCAGCAAGCCCGCGGGAATTTTGTTGTCCGCCAGTGACACAAAAGCACTGGTTGCCCCAGCTAAAGCTGCGGCCAAAGCCGGTGTCCCACTTGTCACGGTTGATGCCGGCATTGAGGGAAATGACGCACTTGCTTATATTGCTACCGATAATGTGGCCGCCGCCGGGGTGGCAGCCGATACCCTGGCTAAACTGGTTGGTGATAAGGGTAAAGTCGGAGACCTGGGATTAGACGCTGGCTCCCAGACTGGTATCGAACGTGAGCAGGGCTTTGTGGATGCCATGCAGAAGAATCATCCCAACATCACAGTCGTACCTGTCCAGTACACCAAAGGCTGCGATCCAGCAACGGCGCTTAATACGGCAACCGACATCCTGACGGCAAACCCTGATCTGGTCGGATTCTACAGCGCAGGCGGCCCCTGTGCTCTGGGTATCGCGCAAGCAGTTAAGGCCAAAAAGCTGGAGGGCAAAGTCAAGATCGTGACCTTCGATGCCATTACGGAATCACTGCCCTTGTTCGAGGACGGCACAATCACGGCAATGGTCGCTCAGGATCCCTTCCAGATGGGCTATTGCGGTGCTACCGTCATCGACGCGGTCATTCACGGAGTTAAGCTGCCTGACACCAAGGTCGGTATCGGCGTGACGGTCATCACGAAGGACAACTACAAGTCGCCTGCTGTTCAGAAATTGCTCAATCCATAAGCTGGATAAGCGCGCTCCGCAACCTTGAAATATGAGTCATGCGGAAACCCCTTCCTCCCCATCTCGCCATGCTCGACTCCCGCGCTTCACGAAGAGCGGGTTGGGGAGTTAGTCAATCTGCACCGGCAATCCAAGATGCAACGGCGTGGGCGACTCATGTTTCAAGGTACACAAATTGTCATCTCTATATCAAGCACAATGAGGGTCATTTCCCGCGGTGGACGAAAAACGTGTTCCCTTGCTTGAAATGCGCAACATCCGCAAATCATTCTTTGGGATTCCTGTCCTACAGGACGTCAACTTTGACCTGTATCCCGGCGAGGTACACATCCTATTGGGTGAGAACGGTGCTGGTAAATCGACGCTGATGAAGATTTTGAGCGCCGCTTATCGGCTCGATGCTGGGCAGATCATCATTGATGGTCAGGAACAGCATTATCGAGTTCCCGCAGATGCCCAGAAAGCAGGCATTAGCACCATCTATCAGCATTTCAATCAATGTCCCCATTTGACCGTTGCAGAGAATATATTCCTAGGGCGACCACCACGCACACGCTTTGGCCTCATCAATTGGCAGAAAATGAACCACGATGCCAGGGTAGCCTTGTCCAACGTCAGCACCAATCTTGATCCACGTATGAGAATTGGAACGTTGAGCGTTGCGTCACGCCAGGTGGTCGAGATAGTTTCCGCCATCAGTCGCCGCACGCGTATTCTGGTGATGGATGAACCCACAGCGGCCCTGAGTGAACAGGAAGTCCAGCGCTTGTTTGAGCTGATTCATAGCCTGACTGAGCGAGGCGTTGGCATCATCTATATCTCGCATCGCCTGGAAGAACTCCAAAGCGTAGGGGATCGGGTGACTGTGCTGCGTGACGGTCGAAACATGGGCACCCACAAAATTGCGGAAGTTGGCCTCGACAGTTTGGTACGTTTGATGATCGGGCGAGACCTACATCAGACACACCTAACTCCATTGCCAGCCGATACGCCCGAAACGCTGCGCGTTGAAAAGCTAACCAGACGCGGCCAATTTGAGTCCGTCAGCTTCTCGGTACGACGGGGGGAGATTGTCGGGATATCAGGCCTGATGGGTTCCGGACGAACAGAGTTGGCACAATCAATCTTTGGCGTCCACGTCCCTGACTCCGGCGAAATCTATGTTCGCGGACAGCGCGTCAACATTCGCATCCCTGGCGACGCCGTAAAGCTGGGGATTGGGTTTTTAACCGAAGATCGGCTTGGTGACGGTCTCGGTGCCAGCATGAGCATTCGGGAAAACATGTCGTTGCCAATGTGGGCCAGCGGGCAGGGTTATGCATATGGTTTGTTCCTGAATAGGCGCAAGGAGCGCCAACTTAGCGACGATTACGGACGCCGCTTGAATGTTCGTGCAGCAACCATGAGCCTGCCTGTCCGGTACTTGAGCGGCGGCAACCAACAGAAGGTTGTTCTGGCAAAGTGGCTAATTGCTCGTTGCTCTATTCTGATTGTGGATGAGCCAACTGCCGGTATTGACATCGGCGCGAAGGAAGAAGTCCACCGCCTGCTCATCCACTTTGCGCGCCAGGAAGGTGGAACTGTCATCATGATTTCGTCCGACTTACCAGAAGTGTTGAAGCTCAGTGACCGGATACTTGTTATGGCTGAAGGACGATTGGTCAAAGAGTTACAGCGCATCGAGGCAACTGAAGAAATCGTTATGGGCCATTCATTACAAACAATTAGAGGCTAATTCCCATGACAGAAATGCTGCAAAATGAGCAATTGAGCAAAAGTAGCCCTATCAGGCGCTCTCATCATTGGTTGCGTGAATTTCAGCAACATCCAGCCGTTTCTTTGACTGCCATTTTGCTTTTAATGTGGCTTATCCTTTCTCGGTTGTCACCATACTTTTTTACGCTGGGCAATGTCCTGGAAATTACCTTACAAGCCGCTGTGGTGGCGATGATTGCTGCGGGCGAGACCTTTGTCATTTTATCTGGCGGCATTGATCTATCTGTTGGATCGATTTTTGCGATGAGTGCCATGGCAGCCGGGCTGGTCATGCAAGCCCAGATGCCCGTTCCTGTCGTGCTCGCCGCCGGATTGCTCACCGGCGCACTTTGCGGATTCGCCAACGGATTGGGTGTAAGCAAACTTCAACTGCCGCCATTCATTGTCACGCTGGGCTCGATGAGCATATTGCGGGGATTTGCGCTGCTCGTCAACAAGGGCATTCCCATTTTTGGCGCGAATCCCGATTTCGCTTTTCTGGGTCAGGGGCGCGTCTTTGACCTGCTCCCCGTGCCCTCGCTGATCGTGCTGGGCGTATATATTTTGTGCTGGTTCATATTGCGCCAAACACCATTTGGACGCTTCACCTATGCTATCGGCAGCAATCCTGAAGCCGCACGCCTGGCCGGTGTCGGTATGGTGCGCCAGACTATCGGCATCTATGTCCTGTGTGGTACGCTGGCTGGCCTGGCAGGCATGACGGAAGCCTCTCGCCTTAGCAGTGCTCAACCGGCGGGTGGGGTTGGTCTTGAACTGGATGCCATTGGCGCGGTAGTCATTGGCGGGACAAGCCTCTTCGGTGGCGAGGGCAATATTCTGGCTACGCTGGTTGGTGCGCTGTTGATCGCAACCATACGCAACGGCTTGAACATTGTCGGCATAGAAGCGTTCTGGCAAAACGTGGTGACGGGATTCATTATAGTTTTGGCAGTGTATCTGGATCGATTGCGTCGTGTCCATCGGGCCGCATAGATTCTATGCACTGGAAGTCGCCCTCAGCGAGAATTGTCGTTGGTTGACGATCAGAGTGCAATTCATGCGACTCAGCCGATTCTGACGCCTGCTCTAACGAATACTCGAACAGGATCCGCTTGACAAATCCGGGATATCCCTTACGATATTTCACATACCGTATGTAAAATGTTAAATGTTACAGACCCCAAAAGAGGTTTGATCAATCATTGACTGATTTTGCGCCAATACGCGCCAATCTTGGACAGCAAGTCTTTGAACACCTGCGTGAGCGGATTTATCGCATGGAAATTGAGCCAGGTACACGCCTGGGTGTTGGAGAAGTCGCCGACGAACTTGGCGTAAGTCGAAGTCCGGTGCGCGACGCTTTCCTCATGCTTATAGCGGAGGGCATTGTAGAGACGATGCCATCCGGTGCTTATCAGGTCATTCAATTCAATCGCAAATACATCGATGATGTCTTCGTGTTAAGACGAGCGCTCGAACTCGCTGCTGTCCGGCTCTGCGGCCAGAACCCCAACAAGGAGCGGGTTCTGGCATTGTACAACACATGGGAACTTCTGAAAGTGGTCGATGACACCGAGCCTGGCTTCTTGGATCGTCACGTGGAAGCAGACAATGAGTTACACCAGAGCATCGCCGAGATGAGTCAGAATCTCCTGCTAAAGAATGCGCTAGACAAAGTTGTTTCGCTTGCATCCCTCATCCGACGCTGGCAGTACAGCGGCGGAAGCCTGCATCGCCCTCTGGCGACGACTGCTGACGAGCATCTGAAGATTCTTGATGCGCTATTGGCCCATGATGTTGATTCGGCTATTGCCGCAATGGACGATCACCTGGCATTTGCCCATGCACGTTCACTTGCCCGTCTAGACCGGCAGGCTTCGCCGACGGCTTCTATTGGCAACCTGAGAGGGAACAAAAGAAGGAAAGGAGGTCGGCTGGCAAAAGCTCGTTAGTTGACCGTTTGTCCACAAGCTTTTTTAAGGAAGTCGAGGTTAAAAAATGTCAAATCAAGTGACTCGCCGCACTTTTCTAAAAAGCGCAACAGTCGCCGCCGTTGCCCCTGTCGTGCCGACGTTTGATGTTCACCAACCGGGTGTCCGTCCGGCACGGGCGATGGCAAAAGACTCCTATAAGATGGTCTTCATCCAGTTCATGCCGCACACCGTGCCCGCCGCCTGGAGCAAAGGCATTGAAGATGTTTTGAAAGTCCAGGCCAATGTTGATTACCAGTTGCTGGATGGGCAGGCCAAAGTCGACACGCAAATCACGTTGATGGACACTGCTATCAACCAGGCAGTCGACGCCATCTTCCTGCAACCTGTCGACAGCGTGGCGGTTGGCCCATCCATCAAGAAGGCTAAGGATGCCGGTATCCCCGTCATCACGTTAAATATCGATTCCACCGAGCCACACGCTGCGCACGTGGAAATGAACCATTACTATGGCGCCATCGACATCGGCAAGAAGATGGGCGAGATGCTGGGTGGCAAGGGCAACGTGGTCATCCTCAATGCACCGCCTGGCATCATCATTCGTGACCAGCGCACCAATGGCTTCAAGGATGGGCTGAAGAACTACCCGAATATCAAGATCGTGGCTGATCAGGCAGCGGACTGGGATCGCAAGAAAGCCCAAGATGTGTTATCGGCATTGATGGCCGCCAATAAAGACATTCAAGGGGTCTATGGGGTCAACGACTCGATGGCCCTGGGTGCAGTGGATGTGCTGAAGGCGGCTGGACAGATCGGCAAGGTGATCGTTTTTGGCAATGATGGCGAGAAAGATGCCCTTGAGTCGATAGCCGCTGGCGAACTGACGGGTACACAATATACCGATGTGTATCAGCAGGGACGTTTTGCTGCTTCGATTGCCACTGCGTTAGCAACAGGCGGTGTATCGGCCCAGGCATTTCAGAATCAAGGCCATCTGTTAATGCCATATTTCATCCTGACGAAGGAGAACGTCGGCCAGATTCAAGACAACCAGCGCTGGTAACTGCGAAGGTTCCCGAAATCAGGGGGAGGGTTCCAAATGCTCCTGACCCGATTGTTCGAGGATTGCTAACTCACCTTATGCAGACCTTTCCCCCGCCCCCTCTCCATCCTGTGGAGAGGGGATCAGAGGGAGAGGCAAACTATCTCCTGCGTAACCTGAGATAGCAATATACATGTTCCAGCAGGTCGACATATCAACAAAGGTACTATGGCAGTCAGACTCAAGGATATTTCTGAGCAGGTCGGGGTCTCCATCGCAACCGTATCGCGCGTGCTAAATGGGCGTGAAGCCGGGGGATTTATCAGCGAAGAAACGCGCCAGCGAATATTCGCTACGGCGGTTGAGCTAGGCTACAAGCCCAATCTCCTGGCACGGGGGTTGCGCGGCAGTCGTAGCTCCCTAATTGGCGTTCTCGTGCGCGACATGGCCGATCCCTTTATGATGGAAACTTTGAAGGGCATCAACGAGGTCGCCGTCAAACGGGGCCATCGGCTTTTCCTGGGCAACGTCGAACAGGCCAATATGGCTATTGATTATGGGATGATGTTCGAGCATTATCATGCCAACGGCATCCTAATTCTGGGCGATCTCAAAGAGGACGAACAGGCTGTCACGTTCTTGACAAGCAAGCACCGGTATGTAGTTGGCGTGGTGGATCGTGTGATGCGCCGGCAATATCCGGGCGTGTATACCGACAGCGCGGCAGGCACTCGGCTGGCACTTGATCACCTCTGGAGCTTAGGACATCGGCGCATCGCCTGTGTTTCCGAATATGGCGGCTGTGATCGCCGATTGCGCGCTCAGACTTATGTCGAATGGATGCGGGAGCATGGGCTGGATGACCATATCCATATTTTCCAGACGCGGCAATCACCTCAGGCCGCTTTCGAGGTAGGCCTCAGCCTTCTGGCCTTGTCGGACTGCCCCACTGCAATCTATGCGTTGACTGACAGAATCGCAATGGGAGTGCTGCAGGCAGCCTCTCGGTCAAAGGTTGCAGTGCCGGATCAGGTTTCCATCGTCGGCTATGACAACCTCGAATTTGCGCAATTCCTGACGCCTCCGCTGACGACGATCAACCAGTCTCCCTCTGAAACGGGCCGTTTGGCTGCCGAGCTACTGCTGAATATGATTGAACAGAGGCTCGAAAGCGCGAACGTGGAGGACATTGTGCTGCAACCGAAGCTTGTGATCCGCCAATCAACGGCGGTCCCGCGCGATAGTTCGGCACTAACGTGACACGAACCTTAACCCCTGGCCCCGCTTCGTAGAGGGGAGAGCCGGATTCATCATCCCACTATTTGTTGCCTCCTCTGGACAGGGTGGAGAGGAGGATAGGGCGTGAGGCCAACAACCTCATGCGTAAGGCGAGTTACAAAAATGCTTCGTGCGATCCGGAAAAGCTTTGGATCAACAAATTTGGGATTGGTTTGGTTGTATCTTGTCATCATCCTGTTTTTCTGGATAGTCTCGCCGGACTTCCGTAAACCGGGCACGCTGGGCAATATCCTCTCTGGCTATTCGCATATCGCCATTGTCGCCGTTGGGATGACCTTTCCGCTACTTCTCGGTGGCATCGATCTGAGTGTTGGCTCGATGATGGGCATGGTGGCTATGGTCATCTTTGATGCCGTATTGCTGTTCCGCCTGCCCGGTTGGACCGCCATCCTGATCGCATTGCTTACAGGAGCCTTGGCAGGACTGATTAACGCTTCGCTGATTAACCGGTTAAAAATTCAGCCGTTCATTGCGACGCTGGCGACCCTTGTCGCGTACCGGGGCGTCACTTATGCAATTTCTGGACGGCAGATCAACCCTGAACTGACGGTCGTGGCGATCAAAGATAGCATGGTTCAAGCGCTTGACGGCTCGATCATGTTTCGCACCGCCGACCGAGCACTGTGGCAGATTCCCTACGCGTTTTTATATCTGGTTGTCATCGTCGTGGTGACGATGGTGCTGCTGCGCAAGACCAAGCTCGGTATAGATTTCTACGCAGTCGGCGGCAACCAGACAGCCGCCCGTCTAGCAGGAATCAGCATTAGCCGCACGACCCTCGTGGGCTATGCGATGTCCGGACTCTGTACAGCGATAGCCGCCCTGATCCTGACCTCACGGATGCGTTCGACCCAGGAAGGGTTGGGGCAAAGCCTGGAATTGTCCGCTATCGCCGCCGCAATTATCGGCGGGGTGAGCCTGAATGGTGGTGTGGGTAGCACGTTTGGCGCAGCGTTAGGTGCGTTCATGATCGGCACCCTGTCAACTGGTCTGACCTTGATCGGCGTGACAGGCTATGCGCCCCAGGTCGTGATCGGCATCATTTTGCTTATCGCAGTAGGTTACGACAGGCTGCTTGCAGGCCGCCGCGTGCGGAAGTGGCTCAGACGGCAATATGGGCAACAATTTGCCCACCAGCTCGCGAACGTGGATGAAATTGCTCCTCAGGGAGCCAGTAATGACTAGTTTTTCGAATAATGTGGTGCTGAAAGCGCGGGGTCTATCCAAGCAGTATGGCACAGTCCAGGCGCTGGATAATGTCGATTTGGACCTGTGTGGGGGCGAAGTCCAGGCGCTGGTGGGCAGCAATGGGGCCGGGAAATCGACGCTGGTGAAAATCCTGACCGGGGCTGTCGTTCCGGACAGGGGCAACCTCACTCTGAACGGAAAGGTGTTTGCTGGGGGCGACACTAAGGCGGCCCTTGATGCCGGTCTGGCTTGCATATACCAGGAGTCGCAACTTGTCCCGGCCCTGCCGGTCATCGATAATATTGTGTTGGGAAGGCATCCGACCAATCGGTTGGGGTTCTTGAACCGCAAAGCACAGCGTGAGACCGTTGTGGCGTTGCTCTCCCGGCACAATCTCCAGCTTGACCTGGATATTCCGGTTCAAGCCCTTCCGCCGGTGCAACAAAAAGAAGTCGAGATCGCCAAAGCGCTCTCTCTGAATGCGCGTGTGATCTTGATGGACGAACCGACCGCTTCACTGTCGCACGCCGAAGTGGAGAAGCTGTTCCGTTCGATTCGCGGCCTGCGTGAGCAAGGAGTGGCAATCTTATATATTTCGCATGTTCTGGATGAAATCTTCAGCATTGCAGACCGGGTAACTGTTATCCGTGATGGCAGAGTGCACCTCTCAACGCCCATTGCCGAGATCACGAAAAAGACGCTGGTTGATACGATGCTCGGCCATCAACTTGCCACTGAAGTCACTGCCACCCATCAGCACGCACGTAGCTCGCAGCAAGTAGCCCTCGAATGCCGGGGTCTCAGCAAAAGCGGATATTTCGAGGATATTGACCTGTGCGTTCACAACGGTGAGATCGTTTGCATTACCGGTCTGGTTGGCGCCAAACGATCCGAACTGGTTCGCGCCCTATTTGGCGCTGAACCTGCAGAGCGCGGTGAGATATTGGTATACGGACATCCGGTGAAAATACGGAATCCTCTGGATGCTATTCGGCTAGGTATTGGCTTCGTTCCAGAGGATCGAAGGCAGGATGGGCTATTCATGGGTCTGCCCATCAGCGCCAATACCGTGATGGCCTATCTGGCGAAAGTTACGCACTTAGGAATGCTATCGCAGCGATTGATGCGCGTTATTGGGAAGAAGCAGATCGAAGATCTGGATATCGTACCACCTCGACTTGATCTTTCCCCACGCGCCCTCAGTGGCGGCAATCAGCAAAAAGCCCTGCTGGGACGCTGGCTTGCCGGTGACGCCCGAATCCTCATCCTGGATGAGCCAACCGTTGGAATCGATGTTGGCACGAAAGCAAATATCTACAGCCTCCTGCGGAAGTTGGCATCGGCGGGACGGGCCATTTTGCTGGTTTCCTCTGATATGGAAGAAGTGATGACCATCGCTGATCGGGTTATCGTGATGGCCCAGGGCCGGATTACCGGAACCTTTGAGGGGGCGCAGCTTTCGCAGGAAATGATTTTGAGAGCCGCCAGCGGCGAGGTGAGCCAATGATAACGGACAATGCGCGGCTTCAACCCGCTACCTCTACTCTCTCTGGCAGACGTTTTCTACGTGCCTATAGCCTCGCGCTGATGCTTGTCGTAGTGACAGCGCTGTTCACGGCCATCCAACCGGCATTCATCCAACCTGAAAACGTCATTGGGATCCTCTATCAGGTGTCCCTGATCGGCACGATGGCTGTCTCTTCAACGTTCGTCATCATTACCGGCGGGATTGATCTTTCCGTGGGGCCAGTGGTCGCCCTGGCCGGCCTGGCCGCGGTTTTCAGTCTGCGTGATAATGGTCAGGTCTTGGTGCCGGCGCTGTTTGCCGGGCTATTGACCGGACTGATCTGCGGTGTACTTAACGGTATTGCAGTTGCAGCTTTCCGTCTGCCTGCCATTGTTGTCACGCTGGCAACGGTGAGCATCTACCGAGGCGCTGCACTCCTGATCGGTGGCAGTGTGTTGCATCAAGTACGTGGCCCAGAATCGTTTCTCTACATTGGCAGCGGGCGCGTTGCAGGCTTTATCCCCTTTCCGATCTTCATCTTTGTGGGGATGACGCTCGTTATGTACTTTCTCCAGACCCGCACACGATTTGGCCTCACTGTCTTTGCCACCGGCGAGAATGCAGAAGCAGCACGGCTCTGTGGTTTACCTGTCGCCAGAACACGTCTGCTTGTGTATCTGATTTCGGGCATCGGCGCGGCCATCGGCGGAATTGTGCTTTCGTCACAGGTCAGTACGGGAGCCGCGACGTATGGCAACGGCATTGAGCTTGATGTGATTGCGGCCATTGTCCTGGGAGGAACGAGCCTGCGGGGTGGTAGTGGCTCGGTACTACATACTGTCATCGGGGCGCTGCTCATTGGTGAAATCAATAACGGACTGAGTATGCTCAATGTCAGCATAGAACAACAATTGATCGCCAAGGGGCTGATCATCGTGTTAGCAATCGCGTTCAGCGACCGGCTTTCTCGATGGGCAGACAAATAGCACGAGAGCGGACTTTTCTCCTGGCTTCGAGACGTCAACATGGCTGAAATTCCGTAACCGGACCTGCAACCTGAGGAAGTGCTGGTCGATGTCCTGTATGCCCAGCCATCTGGTAGCGACCTGAATGTCTAGCGTGACCTGTTTCTACTGGCAAGCGCTCCGCCCGGCTCACCATATGAAGTCAGCGGTAAAATCATTGCGCAGAGCCGTCGGGTGCTTGAAAGACTGCGTGAAGGCACCAGGTCACACTCTCACTCTATTCAGTGAATTATGGTTCCTTTGATACCCGCTGGGCAAATGCCGCTTGACTCATGCAATAAGTTGAAATACACCCGTTCGTCGCTGTCTATAGCCCGCCAGTTCCTACTTGTCAGCGTGGAGTCGTGATTGGCGCGCAAATCGATTGCGTACCCGGATGAGATATAATCTCTTCCAATTCATTTTGCTGGCTGGCAGATGGTACCATGAGTTCGAAACAACTTAGCATCTTCATCAGTTCGAAGATGCAGGAACTTGCACCCGAACGCAAAGTATTACAAGCGCTCATTCCGACGCTGGACGCAGGTATGGTAAAGCTCAGTACCTGGGTCTTTGAGCAGGACGCGCCCGCCAGTAACGTTCCGATCCGTCAAGTCTATCTGAATGCGCTCAAGAACTCGGCACTTTACATTGGCCTGTTCTGGAACGAATACGGCGCGTGGACAATCGACGAATTCGAGCACGCCACGGAATGGGGCATCGACCGCCACATCTACGTTAAGGACGTTGACTCGCAAAAGCGCGACCAGAGACTATCCGAATTCCTCAACCAGCAAAGCCATGTCATTTCAGGTATCACACCCAAGTGGTTCAGCACCTCCGAAGAACTGTGTGAACAGGTCAAAAAGTCTATCCAGGTGTGGTTACAGGACTGGCTCCTGAAACGCCCTGGCGACACCAGCGCAATATTTGCTGAGATCTCAGACGATATTCCGGAGCAGCCTACCAAACTCGTCGGGCGCGACGCGCTGTTGGCGGAAGCCCGTTCTTTGTTGGAGGAGCATTCGCGGGTATTGCTACAGGGCTTTGGTGGAATGGGCAAGACGGCCCTGGCCGCAGCGCTGGCTGCCCGGTGGATTGACGATGGCAAAGGCAGCGTCCTTTGGTTAAGGACCGGCACTGAAAATGCCAGCACTATCTTTGAAGCGCTCGCCTCGCCCTTCAACGCACGACAGGCGATTGCCAGCGCGACAGGCAATGCGCGGGCTACAGCGGTGCGCTCCATGCTCACAGAGTCTGGTGCTACTTTGCTTGTGCTAGACGATGTGTGGGATGGGACCTCGCTCAATCAAGTGCTCAGGGCAATTCCACGCGATCTCGCCTTACTGGTCACTTCGCGGCAGCGCTATGCGCTGGATGAGATCCTCGAAATCGGCAAATTGGACGAACAAGATGCGCTGCGGCTGTTGGGCCACTACGCGCGGCAGAATTACAGCGACGACGATAATGCCCGCGAATTGTGTCGCCAAGTCGGCTATCATGCTTTCGCGCTGGAGATTGCCGGCAAGACCATCAAGGTCGATAAGATCACACCACTGGATCTGCTGCGGCGCATTGCGGGAACTCCACACGACATCGCCATGCCTGAAGACTTTGCGGAAGAAGGGCGTACCAGCATTAAGGAACTGCTCGACGCCAGTCTGAATGCACTGGATCACGTGTCTCGCAGCGTGTTCCTTGCCTTTGGCACGCTCTTTGTTCCGAGTGCCACACCTGAACTTCTGGCGCGGTATATGGAGTTAGAGAAAGGTGTGGTCGGCGAGGCCCTTGTCACGCTACAGAGGCGCGGCCTAGCCGAACAGGTGAAACCGTTCGGTGAAAGTGGCGCTTATTACCGCATTCATGATCTGGCTTTCAGCTATGCGCGAACATTGTCTGCGAATCTCGGTACGCGCCGTGGAGACATCTGCCAGGTATGCCGTGAGTTCGCCATCGCCCATGAAAACGATCTGGAATTATTGGAGGCTGAACTAGGCAACATTTTTGGAGCTGCAGAAGCGGCGCGCGATGTTCACAACCACGTAGTCCTGATCGATATCGTGCGGGCGCTCATTGGGCGTTATCTCTCGGCACGCGGGCATAATTCACGCTTCCTGGAACTGCTGGACGCGGCCATCAGCGCTACCGAACAGATTGGGCCTGAACAGGACGAAACCCGTCACTATTTGTTGAGCAAGCGTGGCAATGCTTACTATGATCGCGGTGCGCTGGCGGATGCGCTCAAGTGCTATGAGGAGGCGCTACGGATCTCCCGCCACCTGAAGCTGCCAGCCCGCGAGGTCATCCTGATGAGCGTCATTGGCCGTGTTCAGTCCGATCAGGGCAGCCCGAACGCAACTAATACATTGAATCAGGCATACCAGATTGCCTCAAACCTTCAAGACGAATTCCTGATTGGGTTTGTGTTGGATAGCCAGGGATATCATGCCCAGGCAGTGGGGGATTACGAAGCCACACGGCAAATTTATGCCCAAGAAGTCGAGCTGGCGAGACGCATTGAAGATAATGAAACGCTGTTCTTTGCGCTGGTGAATCTTGGCTCTGCCGAAAACAAATTAGGCGAATTCTCGATGGCGCTCGACCATCACGTCCAGGCCCTGGGGATCGCGCGCAGCCAGGACAATCGAATGTGGGTAGCTTATGCTCTACAGTCTATCGCCGAAGATCAGCATCACTTAGGTGCACACGCGGAGGCACAGCAGGCTTTTAGAGAGGCGTTAGCCCTGTTCCGTGAAGGGGGCATGAAAGCCAAGATCGCTGAAGTCATGACGTACATGCAAGAAGCAAATTACCCACCTGCATGAGTTGGTGTTTTTGATAAAAAGGATGAAGCTATGTCTAGACAGCCCAAAGTAATTTGGCTCATCAGTCTCGTAATTCTGTCCACGATAGTTCAGCAGGTTGCGCCTATCCGCGCACAGACCAACAATGCTGTGGCTATCCTGGTCGTAGATGATTTCACAGGCAATGACCTCTCATCGATCCAGGCACCCCCCAACCAGGATACTTGTGCGGTCAACCTGGAAAGCCAGGCCTTCGTTGGTCGCGGTGCATCAGCGGGAGCGCCGATCACAGCTCCTCACGGCGATCTTGTGTACACGGAACTGCAAGACCTGGTGACAACACTTCGTGTGGAGGGTTTTGTCAAGCTGGTCAAAGTCGATATTCGGAGCTTCGATACGGCTGCGATTGTCGATGAAATCCAACAAGCTATGACCAAACAGCCCGCCGATTTCTACGTTGCGAACATGAGCTTTGTTCTCCTACCATGCCAGTTCACCGGTGCGTTTGCGGACTTTGAACGCCAATTGAACGATGCCCGCAAAGCGAAAGACAACACAAAATACAAGGGAATCGTGCAGCGAGCAGCCCTGTTCTATGATGGCACCGTGTTTCCGGTGAACTCCAAGAAATATCAAGAACAAACGGGGTTGGACCCACTCCAGGATTTTTTTGCCGCTCATTCAGACAAAATCGTGCCCATTGCGTCGGCAGGCAACTTTGGGCTGGATTATCCGTTTTGGCCGGCTGCTTGGGGCCAGGTGATCAGCGTAAGCGCCAGTACGGGCGAAGGGTTTAGTGCTCCGAGCCCTTGGGACAAAAAGAACAATTCGCCGCTCCTGGGCGCAAATGTCGAAGAAAAAGGCAAGAAAGGCACGCGAATTTCAAATTATGGTGAAGTCATGATGCCGGGAGAATATTCCAGTGCAGACTATGGGATCATCATGGGCACCTCGTTTGCTGCGCCTCGATTGAGTATCGCTGTTGCCCTATATTTATCTCAAGCCGGCACAGGCTTTTGCCGCAAGAAGGAGGGTGGCCCGGCGCTTGCCTATGGTGACTGGAAAAACCTGACCTTGAAAGAAGCGGTGCAAACCTATTGCCCAGACATGAGCGTGAGCTTGCCGCAGTAAGGGTTATAAGCAGCGGCCAGGCTCGGTAAACATCGCACAAATTGTAGACAGGCCGGGCTGGCCCGCCTGGCTGACTTGCGCCCCGCCACCACGCCGGCTTCATCGCTGGCTGGGGCTACCTCCCGCGTTGTCCCGGCTCGTACAACTCCACCAGGACGCCAAAGGCGCTCTTGGGGTGGATGAAGCAGTATTTAGTCCCCGCTTCGTTTTCTTTGGGGGTTTCGTTAAGTAATTCAACGCCGTGTGCACGCAGACGCTGCATCACAGCCTCGATGTGCTCCACCTCAAGGCAGATGTGATGCATCCCCGGCCCGCGCCTGGCGAGAAATTTGGCAACGCCGCTCGTCTCGTTGAGGGGAGCCAGCAGTTCGATCTCACTTTCCCCCAGGGGCAGAAAGGCGATCTCGACCTCCTCGGCCTCGTTGCGCTGCACCTGCCCGACTTCCAGGCCCAGCGCGTCGCGCCAGAACTTGAGGGCCGGTTCGATATGCTCCACCACAATCGCCAGATGGTTGATACGAGCCATGATGCATTCCTCTTGGAGACTTCCGATTCGCCAGTCCAACGGCACTGTACAGTGCCTACGCGACATTGGATTGTACCGCGTCCGGCCCGCGTGCTATACTCCTCTTGTCTAACCGGGCTTTAACTCACCAGGGGCAATGGAATGGCTAAGGGGCAACGCGCACTGCTGCCGCCCGAAGACGAACAACATTTGCAACAACTCGCTGCCAATGGCACTGAAACACTCCGGCGGCGTGCCCAGGTTATCCTGGACTGGCACGAAGGACTAACTGCCACGGAGTCGGCCCAGCACCTGGGCCTGAGTGAAAATCAGGTTCGCTATTTGCTGCGGCAGTACCGACAGAAGGGCCTGGACCTGTTTATTGTGGAAGAGGCGGCTCCGGCTGAGAACGCTGCGTCTGCTGCGCCGGCACCCGCTGCCCAACCTGAACCGCAGGCCGAGAACGAGATCACGCTGGAAGCGCTGTGCAGCAGTTATCAGGTGGACATGGCGCACGCCAGGCACATCGCGGCGCAGGCTGTAACGCTTTTTGACGCGACCACCAGCGTCCATCGTCTGTCTCCCGATGCCCGGCCTTTGCTGGAAGCGGCGGCGCTGGTGCACAACATCGCCTACGCCAGTGACCCGGCGCATCACGATCAGCATGGGCGGGACATTTTGCTGACGCAGCCTATACGCGGCTTCAGCGAGGATGAACGGCGTGTCCTGGCCTGCACGGTCGCCTTTCATCGCAAGAAGGTTCACGCGGATCGAGAGGCTGTTTATGCCCAGTTGCCTACCGAACTGCGCCACGATGCCCTGGCGCTTTCCGCGATCCTGCGCGTGGCCGACGGCCTGGACAGCACGCAGACTCAGAGCACGGCCATTGCCAGCGTTCAGGTGAAGCCGGAAGAAGTGGTGCTGCTGGTCAACGGCCCGGATGCGCAGACTAACGCCCGGCAGTCGCAGGCCAAAGCCGACCTGTGGAACCAGATTTTTACGACCCGTATTCGGGTTGTCACCGAGGCCAGCGTGACCTCGCCCGTCGAGTCGATGCCCATCCTCTCGCCGGGCCTGAACACGGCCATGAGCGTGACCCGCGCCGGACGTACCTTCGCGCTCCACACGCTTGAGCGCATGGACGTGTTGATGAAGCATGTCCACAGCGGCGATATGGGATTGCTGCCCTCATTGTCGCGCGAAGCCAGCCGGCTGAACGAAGCGATTGCCCTGGCCGACGCCAAAGATTTCCGCAAGGAAACACGCTGGCTGATGGAAACTGTCGAGGAGGCGCGGCTGGCGGCAGCGCTCACCGAGCGTGCGCTGATTTTCGCCGATGATCCCGACGAACCCGCCGCGCCTGCCGTCGCGCAAAAAATCTCGGAGTGGCAGGCCCAGGCGCAAGCCGCCGTGCGCGCCATCGATGTGCGCCGCTACACCAAACTGGCCGCCGACCTGCGCATGGCCCTGACTGAAGACGTGGAAGTCAATGAGCGATCCCTGATCGCCTTCCATGTCGGCTCGATTCTATGGAGCCAGTTGGCAGCGCTGCGCGACATCATGGAGAACGGTACAAGTGTCAACGAAGCGCTCGAAGCCGCCCGCCGTTTGCAGGATCACCTGATCGCTTTCCGCGATCTGCTGGGCCGGGAAGTGTCCCAGGTGCTGGATATGCTGTCCCCCTTCGAGGGCTATCTGTCCGCTATCCGCACCACGCAGGCGATTGTCATGCACCTGGAACCGCCCAGGCCCGTCAAGCGGGGCCGCAAGGTCATCCAGCCGCCCGTCGATGCCGCCGTCGAGGCACTTCGCATGACGCAGCTTGAGGCCCTCAACACGCTGGCTGATGGCCTGCCCGCCACCTGGTCGGCAGTCAACAATGCGGTGTTCCGGCGGGCCTTTGCGCTGGCCGTAGCCGCACCCTGAAACGAAGACCCCGCACTGCATAGCGCGGGGTTCTTCCTGGCGGGGGACAAACGGTGTTCAGAACTTGAGCCGGTTGGCCCAATCGTCGATCTGGCGATTGGCCTCTTCCTTGGCGATACCATAGCGCTGCTGAATCTTACCGACCAGGATGTCGCGCTGGCCGCGGATCTGCTCCAGGTCGTCGTCTGTCAGCTTACCCCACTGCTTGCGAACTTCGCCCTTGACCTGCTTCCAACTGCCCACGATCTGATCCCACACGCCACCTGTTCTCGGCATAGACATGAGCTTTTCCTCCGTTTGTTCTCGAAAACCATCGGGTATGGCCTTACGGGGCGCATTCTAGACAGGCCACCCGGCAGCGTCAAGCATTATTCCTGGTACTCTCACACGTTATTTAGGGTTCGTTCAGCTTGATGCTACAATCAAGCCAGATGGGTCCTGCAATCATCCTGATGGGGGGACATCATGAAAATCACCTTTCACGGCGCGGCTCGCACAGTGACAGGTTCGCAGCACCTGGTGGAAGTGAACGGGCGGCAGATTCTCCTGGACTGCGGCCTGTACCAGGGCAAGCGCGAGGAAGCCTTCCAGCGCAACCGGACGCTGCCATTCGATGCGGGACGAGTAGACGTGATGGTGCTGTCGCACGCGCACATCGATCATTCCGGCAACATTCCGAATCTGGTCAAGGGCGGTTTCAAGGGTGACATCTACGCGACCTTCGCCACGCGCGACCTGTGCAGCGTGATGCTGCTGGACAGCGCGCACATCCAGGAAAGTGACGTGGAGTTCGTCAACAAGAAGCGCAGCCGGAAGGGTGAGCCGCCTGTTGAGCCGCTCTACACCCAGGCCGACGCCATGAACTCGCTCCGCAACTTCCACGCCATCGACTACGAGCGGTCTACACAGATCATTCCTGGCGTCACGTTGAGCTTTTTCGACGCCGGGCACATGCTGGGCAGCAGCATTATCGTCCTTAACATCGAAGATCGGGATGCGAACCGCGACGTGGTGCTCGTCTTCAGCGGTGACCTGGGTCAGCCCGGTTTGCCCATCCTGCGCGACCCGACCAACGTGGATCGCGCCGACGTGCTGATTCTGGAAAGTACCTACGGAGATCGCCTGCACAGTGCCTACAAAGACAGCGAGAAAGAACTGGAACGAATTGTCATCGATACCTACAGGCGTGGCGGCAAGCTGATTGTTCCGGCTTTTGCCGTTGGGCGCACCCAGGAGATCGTCTATGCACTCCACCAGATGTGGGAAGCGCGCAAGATTCCCCGGATGCCGATCTACGTGGACAGCCCGCTGGCGGTCAACGTGACGGCGGTCTTCGCCCATCACCCGGAAGCCTACGACGAGCAGACGCGCCAGTTTATGAAACAGTCCAACGCCGATCCGTTTGGCTTCTCCGACCTGCATTACACGCGCTCTGTGCAGGAGAGCAAGGAGCTGAACTTCGTCCGTGACCCCATCGTGATCATCTCCGCCAGCGGCATGGCTGAGGCGGGGCGCATCCAGCACCATCTCGCCAACAACATTGAAGACCCACGCAACACGATCCTGATTGCAGGCTACCAGGCGGAAAACACATTGGGGCGTTACATCCAGGAAAAGCGCCCTACGGTGCGCATCTTCGGCGATACATATCACCTGCGCGCCCAGGTCGAGGTCATCACCGGCTTTTCGGCGCACGCAGACCGCAACGGTCTCCTGGGTTGGGCGGGCGCGATCAAGAAGAAACCGGTGCGCACCTTCCTGGTGCATGGCGAAGATCCGGCCCTCAACGCACTGGCGGATGGCTTGCGAAAAGAAGTCAACCTGGAACGAGTCGAAATCCCCGACCTGCACCAGAGTTTCAGCGTGTAGAGGCGCTCTATGTCGGCCCCGAATATCTTCGAGGAGGATTGGCGCGACTGCCTGCGAGCACACCTCTTCCACGTGCTCCGCGAGCGGGACACCCGCAACGAGCACAGCCTGATCTCGGTGCTTTTGCAAACAGGGTTCACCGAAGATGAAATCTCGGCCCTGCGTACACAGGCTCTGATCGCGCTTGGCCTGTACCCGGAGGTGGAAGAGACGATCACGGAGGTTGTTGCGGAGAGTGCTGCCGAACCCCCCGTTGAAGCGCCCTCTACGCCCGCAGCGACAACTGTACCGGAGCCGGATACGCGAAGTGACGATGAGGCAAGGGCAGTGCCCCCCAGACGAGACGAACCGCCTGCGCCGCCGGTGCAGTTGTCGCTCTTTTAGTAAGCGGTTTCGAGGTACTATGCCATGTCCCGACTGATGCGAGTGTTGACCTGTGCTCTGGTCGCCGCTTTGATGGCGGGCACTCTGTCTGTTCAGGCCCAGCAGACCGATTGGAGCCAGGTCGATGCGTATATCTCCAGGTTAATGGCGCTCTATGACGTGCCCGGTACAGGCATCGCGCTGGTACAGGACGGCCAGATCGTCTACGCCAAAGGCTATGGTCAGCGCGATGTATCCACCCAGGCGCCTGTAACCAAAGACACAGTGTTTGAGATCGGCTCCGTGACCAAGCCCTTCACCGCGCTGGATGTAGCGCAGTTGGTGGATGCGGGCAAGCTCGATCTGGATGCGCCCATCGTGAAGTATCTGCCCGACTTCAAGTTCTCTGACCCGGCGGCAACACCGCAGATCACCGTCCGGCAAGTCTTGTCGATGTCCAGTGGGCTGCCGCGTGCCGACCAGGATTGGTACGGCAGGCGCAACACCACGCGCCAGCAGGTCATCAACGACATCGCCTCCATTCCGCTGACAGATAAGCCCGGCAAGCTATGGCAGTACAGCAACCACAACTTTGTGCTGGCGGGCTACCTGGTCGAGAAGGTCAGCGGCCAGTCCTGGGAAGACTACACGCGGCAGCACATCTTTGAGCCGCTGGGTATGAAGACCGCCGGGTTTGCCGAGGCCGACATGAAACAGCAGCCCGACTATGCCCTGCCACACGGCCTGACCATCCTCAGCGGCCAGCAGGTGATCCCTTTCTTTGAGCACCTGGACGTGGTCGGCCCGGCAGGTTCGATTGCCGCCAGCGCGCTCGACATGGCGCAGTTCGTCCGCTTCCAACTGGGCGACGGTACCATCGACGGCAAGCGGATCGTGTCCGAAGCCATGCTCAAGGAGATGCACCGCCAGCACATCGCGCTGACGACTGGCCCTGACGCCGAATTGATCCCCAAATTGACCCTGACCACCGATCACGGTTACGGGCTGGGTTGGTTTACGGAAAAATATCGGGGCTACGACCTGGTGCAACACGACGGCGTGATCAACGGCTTCATGGGCAGCATCACACTTGTGCCTTCGGCAAGGGTGGGCGTCGTGGTACTGACCAACACCAGCGGCGTTAATCTGTTTATCGAAGCGGTGCGGCTGCGGCTGGTCGAGATTCTGCTTGGGCTGAAGCCAGAGCAGGACATTGCCGACGTGCTGAACACACGGATGCGCGAAAGCCAGGGCAACCCGCTGTTTCACTACCTCGATCCGGTCTCTCGCAAGACCGAGTGGGACAGGGCGCGGGCTTACCAATCCGACCCGGCAGAACTGGACAGGCTGACCGGAGACTACACCATCCCTGGCGGGAAGATCACGGCTGTTGTGCGCGATGGCCGCCTGCATTTGCAGATGAATGGCCGCGCCGATCAGGATTTGGAACTGGTGCAGTACGAGCCGAACGGCTTCCTGAGCAATGCGCCGCTCTCGGCAGGCGCACACTACAACTTCAAGATCGACCAGAACGGCACGATCACGCTCTTCATCGAAGGGCAGCAGTACGCACAGAAGTTGGGCAAAGACGTGAAAGTGGTCGATTACACAGACCCCAAAGGCCGTTTCACGTTCACCGTGCCGGAAGGACTGGTGGCGCAGCCAGCCGGCGACATGGCGGTGATCCCCTCTACCGACCCAGCGGGCGCGTTCTTCGCGGGGGCGACAAAAGCCGTTGAGGGTGACCTGAAAACCAACGTCACGGCGCTGCTGAAGAAAATCGATCCCTCTTTTAACCTTGAGCCGACTAACATCCGCCCGATCCCGCTGAACGGCCTGGATTGGACTCAGTACCTCTACCAGTTGCCGCAAAATCAGGTGTTGGCCGTCGTGGCGACGATCCAGAAGGGCACACTCTACTTTGTCGGCGTGCAGGGCAAGGATGCGGCGGCTGTACAGGCTCTGACGCCGAAGTTCAACACGCTGCTGTTGAGTTACAAGATTACCGGGTGATGCTGTGCGGAGGGAGCAGGATGAGGGAAATGCCTGATGGCGATTGACCATGTGATCGATCTGGACTGCGTGCCCAAGCAGGCGCTCACCAGCGCCGGACTGCTGGCGCGCATCAAGTCCCGCAACCGAGCCGACGCGATCATCAAGTTGTACCGCGATCACAACGATAACCGCCCACCATCCGAGATGGGCTTCGAGATGGTGCGGCGCACCCCGGACGGCAACGAGGAAACACAGATCGTCATGGTCAACGATCTGCTGAATGAGGCCGCGCCGCTCGAAGCATTGTCCACCCACTGTGTCGGTTGCCCGGCCAACCGCACCGGTGAGTCGTTCGGCTGCTACGGCTTCGTCGGCTACCCGATCTCGCGCGCCGCCGAGTTGTGGCTGCTCAAGCAGTTGCCTGGCCCGGATGACCCGCTCATCTTGCTGCTGCTTCGCCAAACATTGATCGACTACGTTTTCCGCAGCCAGGAGATCGCCCGGATGCGCCAATCGCCCGGCACGATTTTCGAGACCTCGGAGCGCTTCGCACGGCGCATTGAAGATGTACAGATCAGCACGGATCAGGTCTTCGAGATGTTGTTCCTGCCCAACCTGATCCAACCTGCGCATGGCGTTCTGCTCATGCTGTTCTTCGGCGCGATCCCACGCGACATGGATGCCGAATCGCTGATGAAGTTGACACAGCCTGCCAACAACGGCAACGTCAGCCGCGACGCGCCGTTCTTAATGCAATCTGATCCCGAAGACGACGAATCAATCATGGCGCTCAAGGGCTTTTTCGAGGCACTACACGTCGCCTACCGGCTCAACGTCTCCGTGTCACTTGATGTATAGTGTTAGGACAGCCTTCCCGCTCCACCTGGAAGCACGCAGGCAATGTACTCGTATTGCACTCGATAGGAGCGACTCATGGAGAACTTTGGGGCTACTCTCTTCCTGATCTTGTTCGCCATTGTCACCGTGTATCTGTACCTGGCCGTGCGGCGGGGCTGGATGCGCATCGGGCCGAGCATCGTCATCGGCTGCATCGCCAACCCGCTGCTATTTATGATGTACTCACTGGCACGGGGTAACATGTTCCTGCAGGCGCTGCTGGTTGGCCTCGTGATCGGGTTGATGTTCACGGCGCTGACCATTTCGATTGCGGCTTATTTCCGCAACAACCCGGCGGCGACCATACGTAGGGAAGGCGACCAATGAACGCCCTTCTTATACGCCGCGCCAGGCGGTAAGATCAAAGCATCCTCATTGGGTTGTGTAACTGACTTCAGATGTGATGTTTCCAGGGAACGCCATGAACAGCCGTTACGATGAAAACTTCGAGAGGGTCCCCCCACCCCCGGCGATGCCGCCCGCCAGCCCAGCGCCCACCCCTGTGCCACCACCACCCACTGCGCTTTACGGCGGGCAGTATGCGCCGCGCCCTCCGAAGCGCCGCCGGCGGCTGCACCCGGCCTGCCTGGGCTGCCTGCTGGCCCTGCTCGGCGTGTTCGGCATCCTGAGTTGTATCACGATCTTCGGCGTGACAATTGCCTGGGTCAGCCTGCGCAACACGTTGACGGATCGGCTGGACAAAGCGCAGCAGCAGCTTGAACAGCAGACGTTCCAGACGACGCACATCTATGATCGCCAGGGCAACGAACTGCACCAGTTGTTTGACGTGGGTCGCCGCACGAATGTCAAACTGGCAGACATTCCCAAGTCGCTGATCGACGCCACCATCGCCGTCGAGGACAGCACCTTTTACGACAATCCCGGCGTGGACTGGCCTGCCATCGCACGGGCCGGGCTGCAATACTTCCGGGCGGGTGGGCCAGCGGGCGGCGCCAGCACCATCACGCAGCAGTTGGTGCGCAACATTGCCTTCGATTACGAGTACCGCCTGGAACGCTCGGCGCGGCGCAAGATCGAAGAAGTGATCATGGCGCTGATCCTGACGCGGGAAAAGTCCAAAGACGAAATCCTGGAGCTATATCTCAACCAGATTTACTACGGCAACCTGGCCTACGGCATTGAGGCCGCCGCGCAAACCTATTTCGGCAAGCGCGCCAAAGACCTGAATCTGGCCGAAGCGACGCTGCTGGCCGGACTGCCCCAGACGCCCGCCGAACTTGACCCCTTCAACCCTGACCCGAAGGTGCAGGAAGCGGTCTTTGCCCGGCGCAAGGTCGTGCTGGATTTGATGGTGGACAAGGGCAAGATCAGTAAGGACGAGGCGGTGAAAGTGCTGGCCCAACCGCTGAACTACGCCGATCCGAACGTCAACCTGCGCTCGGCACATTTCACGCTGTACGCCGAGCAGGAATTGAAAAACCTGCTGGAAAGTTTGAAGCTGCCGCCCTCTTACCTGACGACGGGCGGGCTGAAAGTGTACACGACGCTCGACCCGCGCATCCAGGCCCTCGCCGAAAACACCGCACGCCAGCAGATCGCCGCCATCCGTGACCAGCACAACGCCCATAATGCCGCCGTCGTCATCCTCAAGCCGACGACGGGCGAAATCCTGGCAATGATGGGCAGCGTCGATTACAAAGACAACTCGATCCAGGGCCGTGTGAACGTGGCGATCTCGCCCAAGCAGCCGGGCAGCGCCATGAAGCCGCTGACCTACGCCGCTGCGATGGAACGGGGTTTCAGCCCTGCGTCGATATTATGGGACGTGGAAACGCACATCAAGGACTATGTACCGCGAAACTATGATGGCCGCTTTCACGGCCCGGTACGGATGCGGGATGCGCTCGCCAACTCGTACAATATCCCGGCGGTGCAAACGTTGCGCAGTGTGTCGGTGGAGTATCTGCTGGCCTTTGCTCAACGGCTGCACATCTACAGCCTGGGTACAGACGCCTCACAGTACGGCCTGTCGCTGACGCTCGGCGGCGGCTACCTGACTCCGCTCGAACTGACCCAGGCGTATGCCGCTTACGCCAACGGCGGCGTGCTGATACCTGCCACTTCGATCCTGTGTATTGTCAACAATGCGGGCAGCATCGTCTACCAGTACGAAGGGGGCTGCAACGGGAAGGGCACGCCCGACGCCAAAACGATCAGCGCCGCTGCCAGCGGCCCGGCGGTGCTCGATCCACGTGTGGCCTTCATCATCAGTGACATCCTGGCGGACAACGCGGCGCGCACCCCGGCCATGGGGGCCAATTCCCCGCTGCGCACCGACGGGCTGGTGACGTCCGTCAAGACCGGAACGACCAACGATTACCGGGACAACTGGACGGTGGGCTATACGCACAACGTCGCGGTGGGCGTGTGGGTCGGCAACACTGACAACAAGCCCATGATCAACACCTCTGGCCTGACCGGGGCCGCTCCCATCTGGCACGACATCATCACCGGCATTTACGCTGACCCGGCGATGCTGGAAGCCCTCAAGCATGGGGGCAACCTGGTTCCCGACCAGCTTAACCCACCGCCGGGGGTCTACAAGCGGCAGCTTTGTAACCTGAACGCGCTGCGCGAACCGGCCACGTCTTGCCCGCCGGGGCGCTCCGAGTGGTTCCTGGACAGCCCGGTGGCTGTGCCCGATGCCGATGGCAAACTGAACATCCAGCCGGGCCAGCGCTCCGCGCCGCCGACCAGCATCCCCGACAACGTGAACGGGCCGATCTTCGTGGATGTGGAGCCGGGCATCGTGGAGACAATCGTGCAGCCGCTCGATCCGGGGCTGGCTGCGTCGCTGGTGGTGCATAACCCCGGAATGCCGGTATCGCCGCCGCCGCTGTATTGCCTTGTGCCCAACGAGGTCAAAGACCAGATTCCGACGGCGTCTGTGCAATACTTCATCAAGCCGCCGCCATTCCCGGACGATGCTATTTACGCCCGCATTTACGCGCAGAACAACGGCTTTCCGATCCTGCCGGACCTTCCCTGTACGCCGGAAATGCTGGTGGCCGGGCCGCAGACGCCAGGCGCAACGGCGCGCATCATCTCACCCCGCGCGGGGCAGACCGTCACGGGCATGGTGCAGGTCAGTGGCATTGCCAACTGGCAGTCGGGGCAGGCCGCCTACTACAAGATGGAGATCCAGGGGCCGCAGTTCCCGAACTGGACGACCTTCGGGGAAACCCACAATACCCCGGTGATCAACGGGCCGCTTGACCATTTTGGCGCGGAAGGGTTACAGCCCGGTACGTACAAACTGCGGATCGTCGTGGTGGGGATCGATGGCAACTACCTGCTGGTCAGCGGCGAAACGCCAGTCAACGTAACCGGGCAGTGACCCGCGTAGTCAGGCGACCAGTCGCGCCGCACTCGTCGCCTGATTGTTATTTAGGTTCGATTCTCTCTGGTGGCGTTTCTATGGCATTCGTCCCAAACTGTGCGCCGACGCGCCGCACTCCCTTCACGCCCCGCACCGTGTCCACGATCAGGTCGGCAGAAACGCCGTCGGGCAATTGGCCCGTCAGCGCGACTGCCCCGTAATGGACGCTTGCCAGTACTCCCGCTGGCAGAAGCTGCCCGACTGATAAACGCACCATTTCATCGTCGTATAAATTGGTGCTGTCAACACTGACAACCCCACGAATGTGCGGCAGGTTATCCAGCAGCACGCGCCGGGCCTGCGGCGAACGAATATTGCCTTCGACGACCACGTGTCCATCGGTGCATTTTACCGAAAAGTAACCACGAGAGGCTTTCAATGGCGCGAAGCTGCGTATCAATAATTCTATCTCCTCTTCAATGTCCACATCTGGACGGCGTTCCGTAGGTTCCATTCTTTGCAAATCCCTTCGGGTTCATAAAAGGAAGCACACTTGCAAGCTCTATTCAAATAATCGGCCTGCCAACCGGGTTCAGGCACGGAAGTTTAACCCTCCTTTCGCCTTCAGGCGATAGCTCTGAGCATTTCCTTACCACAAACTCATCCATAATTTATCACCTCTGACGGGCGGGCTATCCCCACCATCACGTCAGGTGATCTTTGATCCGGTGCTGGACGGCGAAGGCGGCAGCTTCGGCGCGATTCGCCAGGTGCAGCTTGCTCAACAGGTTGCTGACGTAATTGCGGACTGTTCCTTCGCCCAGAAACAGCCGCCCGGCAATCTCACGGTTGGTCAGCCCGTCCGCAATCAGCGCCAGCACGCGCATTTCCTGCGCGGACAGATCCGCGAACACAGCGGCGTCCTTGCTCTTTTCGGCCTGGCGCACTTCGCGGAAGACCGCTTCGGTCATGGCCGGGTCGAGGGCCGACTCGCCGCGCGATACAGTTTCAATCGTCCGCAGCAGGTCGTCGCTGCCAATCCGCTTCAACACATAGCCCGATGCACCGGCCCGGATCGCAGCAAACAGTAACTCGTCCTCGGCGAAAGAAGTCAGCATGACGACGCGCGTCTCTGGAAGCTGGCGCACGATCTGGGCACAGGCATCGACGCCGGACAGACCAGGCATACGAATATCCATGACCACCACATCGGGCTGGTGCGTCAACGCTTGCTGTACCGCTTCTTCGCCCGTTGACGCTTCGGCAACGACGCGCAGGTTGGGGCGTTGTTGTAGCAGCGCCTTGATGCCCATACGTACCACTTCGTGATCGTCGGCGACCAGGATGCGAATTTGCCTCATGACACGTCCCCAATGTGCGGAAAATACCTCGACGGCAGTGGGCCGTCCGAATAGGCATAGTATACCGCTTAATTTGAAGGCTGGTAGCTCCAAAGCGTCTGAGAACGCCCGGCCTTGTGAGCGCTCACCGTTCTTCCCTGTTCCTCTCCACAATCAATTGTGGGCATCGAACAATGTTATCCTAAACCCAATCCCTTTAAGTTAAGGCGATATACCTCCCCCCTGACCCCCTCTCCGCTGCGCAGAGAGGGGGAACCGACCGGCCCAGACTCCCCTCTCCACCTTGTGGAGAGGGGTTGGGGGTGAGGTAAACGACTGCCCCTCACAGCCCTATCTAAAAGGTATTGATCCTAAACCGGAATCGTAGAACAGGTGTATTATACTACGGAAATTATTCGGGCTTTGTTCCAGGCCCAAAAGGGCGCCTATCCGAGGGAGACCCGTCACATGGCAAAGGTGTTTGAATTTCCGTTAAAACGCGAATTGACCTTTCCAGAACGCTGCGTGTGCTGTGGGAAGCCAAGCGAGGCCGAGATACCCATGACGATCAATCGCCAGAAACGATCTGTGTCGCTCATAGTTCCGCTGTGCCTGCGCTGCAAGAAATCTGACCAGCGTGTCTTTCTGTCAAGTCTGTTTGCCTTTGTGTCTGGGCTGGTCGGGGTGGGGGTCGCCTGTTTTGTTCTCTTGTTCATCTGGGAAGGGAAAACGCGCACCCTGGAAAGCCTCGGCATAAACAACGTGCCGGGCCACCTCAACGCCGATTTTATCCTGCTCGGCGGCACGTCCTTTCTGATAGGCATGGCCGCCGGATTCCTGCTGGAAGCCGTTGCCAAAGTCCTGTTCATCCCGTTCCTGGGCTGGGCGCTGTACTATGCGCCGCTGATGGCCGTCCAGTTCTTCGGGAACGTTGAATACGTGGCCGGGCTTCGAGTGAGCCTGTCGGAAAACGCCAAAACGCTGTGCCTGAAATTCTATAACGAGGAAGTCGCACAGGATTTCGAGCGGCTGAATGGCTGACCCCTTGCCGGACGGTGCTGCTTGTGCACCGAAGCCGTGGAAATCAGATGATCTACGTAAACGAATCTGCCTGTACAATGCAACAAAATGCTTGTCTGGACGCGGCCTTTAGGCTACGATTGGCCCTAACCGCGTAAAGACGGGGAAAAGCCGGCAGACTGTGTAGGAAGTGAGTTTCGTGGGTGCACACGATCAGGGTATCGACCTTTCGTCCGGGCGCTGGGTGGCAATCCCACGCACCCTATCATTTGTAACCAACGGCGGTGACGTGCTGCTGATCAAACGCGGTCTGCACAAGCGTGCCTTTCCAGGTCGCTACGATGGGATCGGCGGACACCTGGAACGCGGCGAAGACCCACTGACCGGCGCGCTGCGCGAGATTGTGGAGGAAACCGGTCTGACGGTGCGTGATGCACGCCTGCGGGGCATCTCACACATCGACGCCGGGCAGGATGCGGGCGTTCTGCTCTTTGTGTTCACGGCGATCTCGGACTCGCGCCAGGTCGTCGAGTGCGACGAGGGATCGCTGCATTGGATATCCATCGCGGAGGCCAACGCGCTGCCGCTGGTCGAAGATTTGCCCGTGCTGCTGCCGCGACTGTTTGGCAGCGGGGCGTCCGACACGCCGTTTTTCGCTCATGTGCGGTACGATCAGGCCGACCAGATGATCATGACCTTTGCCAGCCAGCTGTAGGTTTCAGGAGCAGTCGAAGCATGTCGCTCGCACGGATTGTTTTTCTCAACCAGTTTCAGCGCGATACCCAGGCGCTACGGGACTCGCTGGTTGGCCTGACGCAGAACCAGCTTGTCGATCCCAGCTTTGATACGGAAAGCACGCTCGCTGAACGGCTGGCTCTGGTGGCGGCACACTATTACCGCGAAGGAGAAGTGCTGGCCCATCAAGCCGGGCAGCAGTTCGACCCGCCTATGGACGATGATACACTGTGGCATCTGGAAGCCATCCGCAGCCGCTATGACTGGACTCTGAGCGAACTGGAGGCTGACCTGGAAGACGCCTGGGCGTTCTACGGCGAACTGCTGCGTGGCGTGAGCGAAAGCGATTACCTGGCCTACATGCAGCGCCATCATGGCCTGCTGCCTCGCCCGGCCTATGAGTTGAGCCGCGAGATCAGCGTCTGGCGAATGCGGAACCGCTGATCAGGCGGTGGCGTTTGGCTGCGGAACGTCAAAGGCCGAGTCGCGCGCACCCGGTCCATCGGTGAGCCGGCTGGTGTTGATGACGGGCAGATGGACGGTGAAGGTGCTGCCGCGCCGCACTTCAGATTTGACAGAGATACTGCCACCAAAACTTTCCACGAGGTGTTTGGCAATCGGCAAACCCAGGCCGATTCCGCCAAACAGGTTGTCGCCGTATTTTTCGGTGCGCTGGAAGCGCTCAAAAATGTGGGGCATAAAGACCGGCTCGATGCCGATGCCGGGATCGATGAAGGCCACGTTGAGGTGATCGTCGGAAACCGACACCTCGACACGGATTTCTCCGCCGTCCAGGCTGAACTTGATGGCATTGTCGAGCAGGGCACGAAAAGCCCGTGTCAGGGCGTCCACGTCGGCCTGAAGCTCTGGCAAGAAAGGCGGAATCAGCACCCGGACTCTCAGATCGCGGCTGGCTGCTCGGTCTTCCATCTCGTCGATGAGGTTAGCCAGCAGTTCGGACAGGTTAACGGGCCGCACCGTAGGTTCCAGCAAGTCCATCTCCTGCACGAACATCAGATCGTTGACCAGGCTCACGATCTGTTCAAGACCGCTGGCAACTTTATCCAATCCCATTTGCAGAGCCGGCCCCATCATGTTACCGCTGCGGATCAACTGCATAAAACCGTTGGCGGTGGTCAGCGGCGTGCGCAGTTCGTGGGCCAGCGTGGAAAGAAATTCGCTGCGGCGTTGCTCCTGAATGCGCAGTTGGGTGTAGGCGTCCTCAATTTCCTGCTTCTGCTGCTGTAGGGCGGCAAGGGAGGCCGCGTCGTTGGCGCGCAGCCAGCCCACCGCTGTGCGGAACATTGTCAGGGCGATGATCGGGTTCTGCCGGATCATTTCGATGAAAGTGGCCTTGTCCACTTCCAGCACGGTGGTCGTGGTCACGGTGCGGACGCTGGCGTTGCGTGGCGTGTTGCCGATCAGCGCCATCTCGCCAAAATGCTCGCCGGGGCCGCTGTAGCGCAGGAAGCGCTCGTCCTTGCCAAGCCGCTGTGTAACGACGACCTGGCCCTCCCCGATGATGTAAAAGACCTCTTCTTCTGCGCCTTCCTGGCACAGCAGCGTATCGGGCGGGTAGGTGCGAACCTGCGCCATCTGCATCAGCGCGTCTTCGGCCATGCCGGGGAATACCTGTTGGAGCAGCGCAATCGGTTCGACAGCCATAGGTTGTGACCCCAAAGTGCGGATACAGGCAGTGTAGCACAGGGCCAAATGGCACGCCAACGGATGAGGCCGATTCTAGTCATTCATACCCAACACTTTGATCGAATCGCTTGATCCGGGCGGGTTGCTGCGCCCGATCAGCACCCAGAACAACACATTAAAGATAATCGCGGAGATAATCGACCAGTTCACGGTGGTGATGGCAATGGCCGTCATGCGCTGGCGCATCCAGTCAAAACTGCAAATCAGCTTGATAGCAGCCTCGCATTCGGTGGAAATGCGATAGATGGCGTAGCGCCAGACCAGCAGCATGAAGAATGACACAATGACCGCCGACACGATGCGCCGTTTGCGTTCGGATCGCTGGATGAGCAGCAGAGCGATACTGTATAAAGCGGTAAGCAGCAACCAGCCGCTTGTGTTCAACATAGACTCCTGATGTGGCATTGGGTTCGTTCGAAGCTGTGACGATTATAGCAATCGGCCCTCATTCATCGTCAATTCATGAGGTCTGGGATGCGGCATGTTATAATACGCGCAGGGCCTCACCTGCCGTGGAGAAATGCAGCATGGACGTTACCATATCTGAAATGCGCCGTGTGACCTTGCTGGAGGTGTCCGGGCGAGTCGACAGCACCAATGCCTCACAGCTTGGTGAGACGCTCATGAGCCAGATCGACGCAGGTCGCTACCAGCTTGTGATCGACTTGAGCCGCGTGTCCTACATGAGCAGCGCCGGGCTGCGAGAGATGGTCGCAGCGGTCAAGAAAGTGCGGCAGTACAACGGCGATCTACGCATCGCCACGCCTTCCGAGCGCGTCCGTGAGGTGCTCGACCTGGCCGGCCTGAGTGCCATCTTCCAGATTTTCCCGACTCAGGTCGATGCGGTAGGCAGCTATTGAATCGGCAACACGACGATGCCGAGGGCATTGATCGCTAGGCCGGACACCTGGAACAATTGTACAGATTGTCTCGCTTGACACATTGCGTAATTGATCATACGATCAAAGAGTAGAACGGTATGCCAGTGGAGCAGCACCTGACCATTCCCGGTGACTTGAGCAAAATCCCCGAAGTTTGCAATTTCGTCGTGCAACAGGCCGAGGCGGCGGGCCTGGACGAACGGGCCGTCTATCACTGCCAGATGGCCGTTGACGAGTGGATTACAAACGTGATCGAGTACGGGTGCTGCGATTTGCCTGCCGAAGAGCACCGAATCCGGATCGGCTGTCTGAACCGAGGGGGCAAGTTTACAATCAGCATCATTGACGATGGGGTGCGATTCGACCCGACAGAGCTGGCCGAAGTAGACCCGAACAAACCCCTGGAAGAACGCGAACCAGGCGGGCTGGGGTGGTTTTTTATTCGCAAGTTGATGGATCAAGTGTACTACGAGTACAAGGATGGCCGTAACCACTTGACGATGATCAAAGATGGTGCACAGCTACGAACGCGGGACGACTTGAACACGAATACAATCCCGTCCAGGGAATGGCAACCGGGTATCTGGGTGATCATGCCTGCGGGGCGCCTGGACTCCACGACTTCACCCGTCCTTGACGCGGCCCTCACAGCCCAGTTGGAGGCTAACCACGTGCGCCTGATTGTGGAGATGAGCGGCGTCGTCTATATATCCAGCAGCGGTTTGCGTGTGCTGGTTTCGGCCTGGCGCAAAGCGCAGAAACGCGGCGGCATACTGGTCTTGAGCGGCCTGTCTGCGCGCGTGCGCGAGGTGTTTGCAATCGCCGGTTTCGATGCATTATTTACTATCACTCATACAGTTGACGATGCCATAAAAAGCATCAGTCTGGCCCAGAGCAGAAGCTGAAGGTGGACGCGGTAGCCTTTCCTCTGGCTGGCCTCATCGTTCTGGTGAGCCTCCTCAGTGTGGGAGCGCTTCTGGCCGGGCTGGCTGTGGGTTACTGGCGCGGCTACCGCCGCGCACAGCAGCAAGCGTCTGGGGCCAATGGCAAAGGCAGCCTGGATAAACTGGCGGGCGTGGGCCGTGCCATCCTCAGCGCCGAACTGCGGCTGGATGCGCTGTGCGAAATCGTCTACGAGCAGGCGGCGCGGATCATGGATGCGCGCCACTTTCAACTCGGCCTGTTCGATGGCGACGACTACCTGATCAAAATCTGGGTGCGCGATGGCGAGCGCCAGCCGGAAGCGTGTTTCTGCGGCGCGGCCAGCACCGGGCTGATCGGCTGGATACACAGCACAGCGCAAAGTATACGGGTCGGCGACTACCAGCGCGAATGGGAGGAACTGCCCGCGCGTCCCATATACGACTCTGCGCATCCTCCCCGATCCTCGGTCTTTGCGCCCCTCATCGCAGGGGGTGAAGTGATCGGCATCATTGCCGTGCACAGCGATGTGCCCGATGCCTTTCCCGAAGAGGCACTGCGGCTGCTCAACGTGCTGTCCAGCCAGGCGGCGGGGGCGATCCGTAACGCGCAGCTTTATGAGCAGGAACGAGCGCGCGCTGACCAGCTTCACGTGATCAACGAGGTGGTGCGCCAGATTACCGCCGTCCAGCCCATACCCGACCTGTTCCGGCAGATCGTGACGCTGGTGCACGACACGTTCCACTATTATGCTGTCAGTATCTTGACCTGTGACGAGAGCACGGGCGAGATCAAACTCCGCGCCAGCAGCCACCAGGAGTTCGGGAAGCGCAGCCTCTCGCTCAAACCCGGCGAAGGGCTGATCGGATGGGCATACTTGCACGCACAGACCGTTAACGCGCCAGACGTGCGCAGCGATCCGCACTACATCCATCTGTCGGTGCTGGAGCACACCCGATCCGAAATTGCCGTGCCGCTGATTATTGAAAAGCGAGTCCTGGGCATCCTGGACGTGCAGAGCGACCAGCCCAACGCCTTCAAGCCGGAAAGCGTGCCGATCCTGGAGTCGCTGGCCGGGCAGCTTGCGTTGGCGATCAACGAGGCGCAGGTCTACGAGGCCGAGCGGCGGCAGGCCGAGCGCAATAATGCGATGGCCGAAGCCTCGCGCGCGGTGGTGTCCATCCTGGACATCCACGACCTGCTCGACGAAGTAGTTGACCTGGTGGCAGATTATTTCGGCTATGATCGGGTTCACCTGTTTCTGCGCTCCGGGACACAGGTCGTCTTCCGCAGCGGCAGCGGTGTCCACAGCGGCAAATGGGCTATCGAGCACCTGGCCTACGACATCGAGGATGAGGGCTTTATCCCCTGGGTCGCGCGCAACGCCCAACCCCTGTGCAGCGGCGACGTACAGCACGACGAGCGCTACCGGGCTGCCCCTGGCCTGGAGGACAGCCGGAGCGAAATGACCGTGCCGATCATCATGGGCCAGCGGGTGCTGGGCGTTTTCGACATCCAGAGCACGCATCCAAACGCTTTCAATGCGGAGGACGTGCGGCTGGTACAGGCGATGGCCGATACGGTGGCCGTCGGGTTGCGCAACGCGGGTTTGTTCGCCACCGAGACACGACGGCGCGTGCTGGCCGAGACACTGCGCGAAATCAGCACCGTGCTGGCGTCCTCGCTCGATCTGCCCAGCGTGCTGGATGGAATACTGCTGGGGCTTGAACGAGTCGTCAATTCCGATGCAGCGCTCATCTTACTGCGCTCGGACGACGAATGCTGTTACACCATCAGCGCAGCACATGGCACGACGGGCGTGGCTGACGTGCTGAACGAGATAATTCCCGACGGCGAGAACCTGACCGCCCGGATTGAGGCGCTTATGCACAGGCTGGAAGCGCCCGAAGTGGCCCGCAACGGCGCGCAGCACGATCACCTGTATGTGGGCTTGCAGGTGGGGGGTCAGGACATCGGCATATTGGCGGTGGATCGGGCTGGCCCGGATCACTTCAACCCGGAAGACGTGGAGATCATCAACACCTTTGCCAACCAGGCCGCCGTTGCCATCGCCAACGCGCAACTCTATACGGCCCAAAAGGAAGAAGCCTGGGTATCGACGGCGCTGCTTCAGGTAGCCGAGGCAACGGCCCAATCGACCAACCTGGATGAAGTGCTGGCAACGGTGGCCCGCATTACACCCTTGCTGGTAGGAGTCGAGTGGTGCAGCGTCTTTCTGGCGGACAGTGCAACCTTCCGTGTGGTCGAGATTGAAGGGATGGAGCCAGAGATCGTCAACGCCCTCAAAGGCTTCGTATTTTACGATACCGATTGGGAACCATTCGCCCGCCTGCGGGCTGAAGGTAAGCCCATTATCATCACCGAAGAGACGCCCTCGCCCACCAATCTGCCCGTCCAACTACCCCGAAACCGCCAGGCGGTGCTGCTGCCGCTCTTTGCAAAGGGCGACGTGATGGGCGCGCTGCTGATCGGCCAACGCACCGACGCCGAACTGCTGACCAGCCGCAAGATTGAGCTGGTGAGCGGGATCGCCAACCAGGCGGCGCTTGCCATCGAGAGCGCGCTGTTGTTCGCGGCACAGCAGGAAGAAGCCTGGGTGACGGCGGCCTTGCTGTCCGTTGCCGAGTCAGTCAACAGCACGTTGGGGCTGCAACCAACGCTTGAGACGGTGGTACGTCTGACGCCTATGCTGGTCGGCGTGACGCGCTGCGCTATCATGCAGTGGGAACCGGAAGGGCGCTACTTCTTTGGCGGAGCTGTATGGGGCCTTTCGCCCGAAGCCGAGCGGGATTTCGGCGCGCTCTGTTTATCGCCTGAAGATCATCCCTTTATATCGCTGCTGGCGGCTTCGTCAGAAATGATCGCCTGTGGGCGTGAATCGCCGCAGGAAGCGCCGGATGTCCTCTGTCAGCTTTTTGGCTCGCTGTCGCTGCTCGGCCTGCCGCTGATCTCGCAGGGTACACTGGTGGGGGCCATGATCGTGGATAATCCCTGGGCGGGGCAGGCTATCGACCAGCGCCGCACCAAGATTCTGACCGGGATTGCCCAGCAGGTTGGGCTGGCATTGGAGACGGCCCGCTTGCAGGCCCAGGCCACCGAGCGCCAGCGCATGGAGCGCGAGTTGGAAGTGGCGCAGGGCATCCAGCGCAGCTTTCTGCCGCAGCAGCTACCGGCACTGCCCGGCTGGGATCTGTCCGCATCGTATCGCGCGGCGCGGCAGGTCGGGGGCGACTTCTACGACTTTATGCCGCTCAAAAATGGCAAGTGGGGGATCGTCATCGCCGACGTGGCTGATAAGGGCGTGCCAGCAGCGTTGTTCATGGCCCTGAGCCGCACATTGATTCGGGCGGCAGCCTTCAGCCGCGACGACCCGGTGGAGACGCTGGTGCGTGTCAACGAACTGCTGCTCTCCGACAGCCGGTCCGACTTGTTCGTGACGGCCTGGTTTGGCGTGTGGGACCCCGCCAGCGGCGAACTCCGGTACGCCAGCGCCGGGCACAATCCGCCGCTGCTCATTCACGCCGACGGGCACACCGATCAACTGGTATCACACGGGATCGCGCTCGGCGTCATCGACAAGATCACGCTGGAAGGCAAACAGGTCACGCTTCAAGCAGGCGATGTGCTGGTGGCCTACACAGATGGCATCACCGAGGCGCTGCGCGCCGATAGCACCGAATTCGGGCTTGTCGGTTTGCAAACGACGGCCTGTGCGGTTCGCCAGCGCAGCGCTGCCGAGATCGTGAACCGGATTCTTCACGCCGTTGATAACTTTACAGCTGGCGAACCGCAGTTCGACGACCTGACTCTAGTCGTCCTGAAACGTGACTGAACTATCGGACTATCGGGATCGGTGGGCGAGGCAAACCCCGGTTCCCTACCCTTTCCGCTCGATTTTTGAAATCCTGTCGCCCACACTAATCGTCCCCGCCTGAACCACACGGGCGTAGATGCCCCGCCGCCGAAGCTGTCTGCCTTCGGGTGAATTCACGAAGCGGATGGCATCGTGGCCGAAACGCGCGGTGAATTTGTCGCATCCTGTGTGGGGTACGTCGGTGATTTCCAGTACCGCCGTGCCGATGGCGATTCGCTGCCCTGGCTGCAAGTTCTCGACGCTCACGTCCAGGTCGATAAAAAGCTGATCGCCTGCCAGAGGCCAGCGATCCCGATCTTTTGCTACCGCCTGAATGACCCGGCTGTTCATCATGGCGATCTGCATGTCAGGATGAGCGCTGCCGTCTTCGGTGCGTTTGCTGCCACGTGTCCGCCAGTTGTCGCCTATCAGGCCCTCACGAGGGTCTAAATTGGCACGTTCCAGAACCAGCCGTTCGCCTTCCGCCGGGCGGCAAACGATCATCGCCAGCGTACCATTATCGCGCGGCGAGGCGCCCAACTGCTCCAACTCGGCTTGCAACTCTACCGCTGTCCATTGCGTGTTCATCGTAGATTCACTCACCTCCTGTTCAAGTTGCCGACATTGTAAAGTGTACCATTGCCTGGGGCAAACACCGCTGTCATCTTGCCCGATTTGTGAAATCACGTGCATAGGCAGCGGCATTCCTGTGCTACAATGTCGTAGAACACTTTTTCTAAATTAGACGTTGATGGGCAGCCCCGAAAGGAACGATTATGACCCATCCTCTGGTTTTGCAACTCAAGTTTACACGCAGCGAATTCCAGCGTGCCCTGGAAGGCGTGACCGACGCCGAGGCCAGACAGCGCTTCATGCCGATGAACTGCATCAGTTGGAACGTCGGCCACCTGGCCTGGCAGGAGCAGCGCTACTGGTTGACGCGCTTGCAGGGTACCGTCCTGCTGCCGGAACTGAACGAGGCGTTTTGCTTTGGCTGCCCCGGCCATACCCCACCGCTGGACGACATGTGGGCGGCCTGGCGCACCGTCACCGAGGCCGCCGAACCCTTCCTGCAAACGCTGACCACCGAGAAACTGGGCGAGACGATCCTGGTGGACGGTCAGCCTGTCGTGTATACTGCCGGCTCACTGATGCAGCGCGTCATCTACCATTACTGGTATCACACGGGCGAAAACATGGCGATCCGCCAGCGGCTTGGTCATACGAACCTGCCGGTTTTCGTCGGCAATATCGACCAGGAAGCGCCGTATCTCCCGCATTAAGGCTTTTGCCCGGCCTGCCCACCAGCCCGCCGCCTGCATTTTTAGGAGGCGTCCGCTATACTTATAGTGGCTGATGGGTTCCCGGTGATTGGCAGGCAAGAGTTCCGATGGTCGAGCAAACCGGCTACGCCGTGCAGGGGATAATCGAAATCTCGCCGCTGGCGATTGCACGTTTAGCGAGCCGTGCCGTGCTGCAAAGTTACGGCGTGGTGGGCATGGCCGCGCCGAATCTGGCCTCCGACATCGCTGGGACGCTGACCCGCGATCCGCACCGGGGCATTGAGGTTCACGTTGAAGATGAGCGCGTGACGATTGACCTGTACGTGATCATCGAGTACGGAACACGCATCACGACGGTTGCCAACAGCATGATCAGCGCCGTGCGCTTTTACGTCGAGAAGGCAACGGGCCTGTCGGTGGCGCAGGTCAACGTCCACGTCCAGGGTTTGCGTGTCAGCACGGACGGCAAGGGCAGCAAAGCAGCACCATGACCAACCAGCGTCTTGCAATTCGCACCTGTGATGGGCCTGCTCTGAAACGGCTCGTGGCGGCCAGCCTGGGCTGGTTGGAGCAGAACTACCAGATGGTTGACCAGCTCAACGTCTTTCCGGTGCCGGATGGCGACACCGGGACGAACATGCTGCTCACGCTGCGCTCTGCCTACGGGGAGATCGCCGAGAACGACTCGCCCGACGTGAGTGTGATTGCCGACAAGCTGGCTTACGGGGCGATCATGGGGTCGCGCGGCAATTCCGGCACGATCCTGTCCCAGTTGTTTCGGGGCTTTGCACAGGTGGTGAGTGGTCGTCATGAATTTGACGCGGCGCTACTGGCCGCAGGCGCGCGGGAAGCGGTGAAGATGGCCTACAAGGCCGTGCAGACGCCCGTCGAAGGCACAATCCTGACGGTGGCACGGGAGGCCGCTGAGGAAATCGGCGCTGCTGCAAAGCAAACCGACGACCTCAAGGCAATCCTGGAGCGCGCCGTTGACAGCGCCCGACGAGCCGTCGCGCACACGCCTGACCTGCTCCCTATTCTGAAAAAGGCAGGGGTCGTTGATTCGGGCGGGCAAGGGTTGGCGCTGATCCTGGAAGGGATGCTACGATACCTGAACGGCGAGACTCTGGCTGCGCAGAGCGGATACGAACCGATGCCGCTTAAGGACATATTGCGAGCGCCCGATGAGCGCGGTTACGGCTACGATGTGCAGTATATTCTGCACGGTAAAAACCTTGACCTGGAAGCCGTGCGGGCTGCTATTGGCAGCATGGGCAACTCGATGGTTGTGGTTGGCGATTCGTCCGCGATCAAGGTTCACGTTCACGTTCACGATCCGGGCATCCCGATCAGTTATGGGGTCAGCCTGGGTGTGATCAGCGACGTGGTGGTCGAAAACATGCAGGCGCAGTCCGAAGATTACATTGCCATGCGCGCGGGCCACCCCGAAGCGCCCGCCGGATCGGTGGCTGAACGGCACGAAGCCACGTCAGAAGTGAAGCCCGGCGACATTGGCGTGGTGGCTGTTGCCCCCGGTGAGGGCCTGCGGCGTGTGCTGCGCGATCTGGGGGTGAGCATCGTCGTGTCCGGTGGGCAGACGATGAACCCCAGCACCGAGGAACTCTTGAAGGCCGTGCAGAGCCTGCCCACCGACAAGGTGATTGTCCTTCCCAACAACAAGAATATCATCCTGGCAGCGGAACAGGCCGCGCAGCTTGCCAGCCAGCCCAATGCACGGCGCGTGGTCGTCGTACCGACGCGCACTGTGCCGCAGGGCATCTCGGCCATGCTGTCCTTCAATGCTGCCGGTGATTTTGAGAGCGTGACTGCGGCGATGACCGAGGCCACCGGCCACGTGGTCACAGGCGAGGTGACAACGGCCACACGCAGCGTCGAACTGGACGGCGTGAATGTTGAGGCCGGACAGATGATCGGGCTGGTCGATGGCAAACTGGCTGTGTCGGGCCACGATCTGCTGACGGTGGTGCGCGACCTGCTCAAACAGATGCATGTGGACGAGCGCGAAATCGTTACGCTGTATTATGGCGATCACGTTTCTGAGGGCGAGGCTAACACACTGGTCAAAGACCTGCGCAGCGCCTATCCGGGTCTGGAATTTGACGTGATCCAGGGCGACCAACCGCACTATCACTATATCGTGAGCGCAGAATAAGCAGCACAGTGGCGTGCGTGGCGTGGGGGTAGCTGTGAAAATCTTCGTGAGCTATAAAAGCACTGACCGTCACCTCGTCAACCAGCTTGTGAACGACCTGACCGATATGGATCACGAAGTCTGGTACGACCAGGAATTGCAGGGTGGGCAGAACTGGTGGGACAATATCCTGGAAAACATTCGCCGCTCCGACCTGCTGGTATTTGCGCTGACGCCGCAGTCCATCGATTCGTACCCCTGCCAGTTGGAATACACCTACGCCAATGCGCTGCAAAAGCCGATTTTGCCCGTCGTGTTGAGCGAGGGTATCAATTACAATTTGCTGCCCGTGATCTTGCAGGAGCGGCAGATCGTCAATTACAGCAAGCGGGACATCGACACTTATAAGAAGCTGGCAAGCGCCATCCGCAGTCTGCCGCCCACGCCGCCGCTGCCTGTGCCACTGCCGGCGCCGCCCGCAATCCCGCTCTCGCCGCTTGCGCCAATCCGCAGCGCCATTGATTCGCCAACGCTCGGCTACGAACAGCAGGTGGCGCTTGTCCATCAGCTTAAGGGCTACCTCAACCACCCCGACTATGGCAGCGATGCGCGTGAGCTATTGAACCGCCTGAGCCAGCATCCGACACTCTTCGCCTCTGTCTTCCGAGAGATTCAAGGCGTTCTGACCATGCCTGTTTCGCAGCCTTCAGCCGCCCCGGAGCCAGCCGAAGCGCCGCCAGTTGACAAGCCCGCACCCGCTGCCATGCCGGCCCTGTCCGACCTTGTGGCCGACCTTTTTTCAAAGAAGCCCGAACCAGCCGCAGCGCCCACACCTGCCCCTGAAGAGGCGCCAGCGCCACCTCTGCCAGCGCTCGAACTCCGGCCCGGCGAGACGATTCTCAAGGAACTGGATGTCAGCCCGCACGGCGGCGCGCTGCTCGGCCTGGCGTCGGGTCTCTTCACCTACGGCCTCACGACGGCAGCGACGGCAGCGGCCCGCAAACTGTACCAGCGCCGCCTGATCGTAACTGACCAGCGCGTCGTCTTTATGCGCAATGAACACTCACAGGCTGAAACCATCGACATCCCGTTCAACCAGATCGCAGAGATCAAAAAGACGATGAAGATGCTAGACCCGGCTGTGCTGATACGGACAAAGGCCGGAGAACAACACGAATTCTCGATTATTGCCGCTGGCGGCGTTGGCTTTGGCAACCGTGAGGAACTGATCACCTTGATCCAGCGGTTGATGTCCAGGCAAAGCTGATTATGCCGGGAAAAGTTCGGATCGTTACCGATAGCTCCGCACAGTTCATCGACCCGTCCGTGATCCAGCGCTACGGCATCACCGTCGTGCCGTTGGAGATTCAGATCGGCGCATACACCTACCGCGAAGGAGTCGATATTGATGCCGAGCGCTTTTTCCAGCGCGTGGCCGAGAGCCATACCCTGCCGGAGCTTATCGCGCCGAGCGTCGAACACTTTGCAGAGGTCTATGCGCGTTTGAACCGGCAAACCGACCAGGTGCTGTCCATCCATCTGTCACGGAGCATCCATTCCACCTGGGAAAATGCCAGAGCCGCCTCACAAACCCTCCTCGGGCGGTGTGAGATCGTCACGCTCGATTCGCAGACCACGTCGGTGGGCCTGGCGCTGCTGGTCGAAACCGCTGCGAAATGCGCAGAAAACAACGCTTCGCTCGATGAAGTCGTCCGCACCGTGCGCAAGATGATTCCGCGCGTCTACGCCATCTTTTACGTCGAAACGCTGGATTATCTGCGGCGGGCAGGTCTGGTGAGCGAATCGCAGGCCATCCTGGGCGCCATGCTCGGCATCAAGCCCTTCCTGACCATCGAGGAAGGCGAACTGATCACGATGGAGAAAGTCCGCACACGTCCCCAGGCCATCGACAAGCTGGTGGAGTTCGTCACCGAGTTTGCCGCCGTTCAAGAACTGATCGTGCTGCAAAATACCCCCTACCCCACCGAGCAGACCCGAATGCTGCAAGATCGGCTGGCGCTCGAATTCTCGCCCCGGCCTTTCCCAGTCGCCGTCTACAATCCATCGCTGGCGACGATCATCGGGCCAGACGCTATGGGCATCGTGGTGGTGGAGGATGACTCGGCTGACCCGGACGGCGACGAGGACGACTCGACATGGCAGCTACCGTCAAACTGATGGTGGACAGCACCACCGATCTGCCGCCCGAATGGTTGGCAAAATGGGATATTCCCGTGCTGACAGCTTATGTGAACTTTGGGGAGGAAAGTTTCCCTGACGATGGTATCTCGCTGACCCGCGCCGAATTCTACCGCAGGCTGGCGACGGCCCGCGTCCTGCCCAAAACATCTGCCCCATCGCCGGGCATGGCGCAGCAGCTTCTACGACGCCAGCTTGAGAAGGCAGAACACGTGGTCGCTTTCATAGTGGCATCTCAGTTCAGCAGCCTTTATAATACAGTGCGTCTGGCGGCACAGGACGTTGATCCCAACCGGATCACAGTGGTGGACAGCGGGCAAGCCAGCATGGGCCTGGGCTGGATGGTGGTGGCGGCAGCAGAGGCCGCCGAGCGAGGCGCTTCTCTGAGCGAAGTGCTGGCGGCGGCCCAAAGCACCCGCGAACGTATTCGGCTCTATTTCACCATCAGCACGCTCGAATACTTGAGGCGCGGCGGGCGAGTCAATGCATTGGTTGCCAGCATCGGGACGCTGCTGCAAATCAAGCCCATCATCGAGCTAAAGGAGGGTGTGGTGACGACCATTCAGCGGGCGCGGACGATGAGCAGGGCGACGCAAGCCATCGTTGACCTGACGCGCGGCTATGCGCCGCTGGAACGACTGGCCGTGCTGCACACCAATTCGCCTGGCGAAGCCGCCGACCTGCTGGCCCGGTTAAGGGACGTTGCGCCACCTGACACGATCACGGTGGACGTGACCACTGCCATCGGCACGCACGTCGGGCCGGGCGGCCTGGGGATCGCGCTGGTCAAGAGAAGCTAGTCAGGGCCACTTCGAGATAGGCCAATACATGCCATCAGCACTTGAAACGCTTGTCAAAATACTGAAGTTGGAACAGGACACCGATTACCAGGACAAAGCGGTCATCGGGGGCTTGAAGTCTTTTGCCACACACTGGGCACAGGATGCGCATGCGCAGGCCAAAAAGCCGGAGCATCACGCGCTGGTCGATGAACTGGCCGGACTGCTGAACAGCTACGGCGACCTGCCAGGGCTGGAACAGCGCCACGAGGCGATCAAGTACATGCTCGGGCGTATCATGGGACGTATCCCCCCGCCCGGGGGAGCCGCGCCTGGCACTCCTGCCGCAGCATCGGCTCCGCCGCCGGCGGAATCGGCCAAGCCAAAGCCATCAGCGCCCGAACCGCCGAGGCAGCCCGCCGCCCAACGCCGCGAAGAGCCGCGCAAGCCCGCCCCGCGCCCGCTGGTTGTGGACTACGACGGCAGCGATCAGGCCGAACTGGACAGGCAGCCCGACGCGGAGATGAAACGTCTACAGGAACCGGGTGCTATTGCGCTCGACCTGCTGCCGGGCGATAAATCGCTGCTGCCCGAATCGTCAATGCCGCTGGTCCCGGAGAGTATGCTGGCGGAGAATGAGGCCGAAGTTCAGGCAGACACGCTTGCGCCGCGCCGTTCCGAACCGATCAAGACGCCGCTGCCGCCGCGCCGCAGGCGCCCTCCGCGCGATCCTCAGCGCGAGGCGCAGGTGTTGAGCGCCCTTAAGTCACCTGTCGGGACACTGAGCGGGATTGGCCCCAAAATCGGCGAGAAGCTGGAGCAGATCGGCATCTACACCATTGAGGATTTGCTGTACTGCTTCCCCCGTCGTTACGACGATTACACGCGAGTCTTGCCGCTGAACAAGCTCAGGCCCGGCGAAACCGTCACGGCTATCGGGACCGTGCGCAGCACGACGGTCATCAAGGGCAAGCGCAACGTGGATGTGCTGAACGTGATCATCGATGACGGCTCGGCTACACTGACCATCTCGTTCTTCGGGCAGCCCTATCTACGTACCAAATTTGAGCGCGGGGCGCAGGTCGTCTTCAGCGGCAAAACCGACCTGTTCCGGGGCCAGATTGTGATGAACAACCCGGAGTGGGAACTCCTGGAACGGGAGGCCCTGCATACGCGGGCCATTGTCCCCGTCTACCCGCTCACCAAAGGGCTGACGGCCCACAACATGCGCAAGTTTACCCGGGCCGCCCTTGAACAGTTCGCCACGCAGCTTCCCGATTACATGCCCGAAGCCGTTCTGGAACGGACCGACATGGCCGATCTGGGTTGGGCCATTCAGCAACTCCATTTTCCTTCGTCGTGGGACATGCTCGAACACGCACGGCGGCGGATCATGTTCGATGAACTGCTGCTGCTGCAAATGGGCGTGTTGCGCAACCGCCGGGAGTGGCAATCCGTGCCCGGTGACGCCATGACGGTCAGTGACGAATGGCTGGACGCTTTTATTGCTACCCTGCCCTATGCGCTGACGGGTGCACAGCAGCGCGCTATCCAGGCTATCCGCGAGGATATGGCGCGCCCCATACCGATGAACCGCCTGCTGCAAGGCGACGTGGGCGCAGGCAAAACCGTCGTTGCAGCAGTGGCGATGGGGCTGGCCGTTGCCAACGGCCATCAGGCAGCCATCATGGCCCCGACCAGTATCCTGGCCGAGCAGCATTACCAGAGCATCTCCCGACTGCTCGGCAATAGCCCCGGCGGGGAAGCCATCAACGTCAAACTGTTGACGGGCGCAACCCCGGCTCAGGAACGCGCGGAAATCCTATGGGGCCTGGGTGAGGGCAGCGTTCACGTCGTGGTCGGCACACACGCGCTTCTGGAACCGGACGTGCATTTCCATCGCCTGGGCCTGACGGTCATTGATGAGCAGCACCGCTTCGGCGTGGAACAGCGCGGACGTCTGCGTGGCAAAGGCATGAACCCGCACGTGCTGGTCATGACCGCCACCCCTATCCCGCGCACGCTGGCGCTGACCATGTACGCCGACCTTGACCTGACCATTCTAGACGAAATGCCGCCGGGCCGCACCCCAATTGACACCAAAGTGCTGTTCCCGAAAGAGCGCGAGCGGGCCTACAGCTTTATCGAATCGCAGATCAGGAAGGGACGGCAGGCATTCATCATCTATCCGCTGGTGGAAGCCTCCGAAAACGAAACGATGTCCGAGGTTCGCTCGGCGGTGGACGAGTTCGAGCGGCTGCGCACCGAAGTGTTCCCCAACCGCAGGCTCGGCCTGCTGCATGGGCGGCTTTCGCCCGCCGAGAAGGAGGCCGTGATGGCGGCCTTCAGCCGGGGTGAACTGGACATCCTGGTTTCTACGTCGGTGGTCGAGGTCGGGATCGACGTGCCCAACGCCAGTGTCATGCTGATCGAGGGTGCCAATCGCTTCGGACTGGCGCAGCTTCACCAGTTCAGAGGGCGCGTCGGGCGTGGCGAACACCCATCATACTGTCTGCTGATTCCGGACAACGCCGACATGGATAACAGCCGCTTAAAGGCGATGGAATCGACCACCGACGGCTTCAAGCTGGCCGAAATCGACTGGGAGATGCGTGGCGCGGGTGAACTGCTCGGCACGCGGCAGAGCGGCGGCGTGGCCCGGCTTGGTGAGTTCATGGACGTGCAGATCGTCGAACAGGCCCAGTTCGAGGCGCGGACGTTGTACGAGGAAGACCCTGACCTGTCGTTGCCCGAACATGCCGCGCTGCGCGAAAAACTGCGCCAGCAGTTCGGGGATCGGACAGCAGCCGAAGTGAGTTGATCTTGCTGGAAACGAGTTATCCTTTCACCCATTGGCGCAGGACTGAGGTAAAAACTGAGCAGCATAGATAATGCCCCCTGGAGAAACCCTAAATGACCATCCGCCGAGCGGTTTACCCCGGCTCGTTTGACCCGGCGCATTACGGACACATCGACATCACGACGCGCGCCGCCCGCACCTTTGATGAAGTGATTGTGGCCGTCTACGACAAACCCGCCAAGCAGCTTTTGTTCACGGTTGACGAACGAGTAGCCATGCTCCGGGAGGCCCTCAAAGACATTACTAACGTCAGGGTTGCGCCGTTCAGTGGTTTACTAGTACACTATGTGCGAGAGGTCGGGGCGTTTGCTATCGTTCGCGGGTTGCGCGTCTTTTCCGATTTTGAGTTAGAGTTTCGCATGGCGCTGGCGAACCGGCGGCTTGCCCCGGAAATTGATGTGATCAACTTTATCGCGGACGAGAAGCACCTGCATATCAGCTCCAGCACGGTGCGGGAAATTGCTTCCCTGGGCGGAGATGTCTCGTCAATGGTTCCGCCCGCGATTGAGGCGGCGCTTATCGCAAAATTCAGCGATCCCAATCGGGACGGCGCGGGCACAAACTACGTCGTCAGCTTACCAGATTAGAATTAGGCACGGGGGATGCAGTTATGGACATTCAGCATTTAGTCGATAGGCTGGAAGACCTGATCGACGAGGGACGCCATATCCCGATGACCAAAATGACGGTGGTTGACGAGGAGCGCGCCCTGGAAATCATCGATCAGATGCGGATCTCCGTTCCCGAAGAGATCGAAAAAGCGTCGCGGATCATTAACCAGCGGGATCGCCTGATGGCGCAGGCCAACGAGGAAGCGGCGCGGCTGGTCGATCTTGCCCGGGAAAAGAGCGAATCACTCATCCAGCGCGATGCCGTCGTCCAGGCCGCGCAGAACCGGGCCGCCAACATTATCGAACAGGCCCGCCAGGACGCCGAGGCGATCCGCGCCGATGCCGACAACTATGTCCTCGAAGTGCTGAATGAACTCGAAGGTCATCTGCTCAAGACGCTGACGGTTGTCCGGAACGGCATCAACAAGATTCAGCAGGATCGGGAAGCGATGCGCGAACGCGCTGAAGCTGCCGTCCAGGAGGCGGTGGCTGAGGCGACGCAGCCGGCACAAGTAGCCCAACCCGCTCCGCCTGCCGCACCACCGTCAATGCCTGCTATGCCCGCTGCCCCGCAGCCGGTTGAAGCGGCGGCTAATACGTCCAGCGACTAGAACCGCGCCGGAATTCACCTGTCAAAAGACGCCCGCGCCACGCGGGCTTTTTGATTCTCCTGCTCTATTTCCGCAACACTACAACGCATCGAGATGCGAAAAGCGGTAACTGCGCCAAAATTGTGTGCTACACTGTGATCAGGCTGTGTACGGTGATGGGAGCAGCGCATGGTGAACACGGCTGGATTTTGTATGATTGCAGGCACACTTGTTGGGGAAGTGCTATGCTAACCAAGATCGAGGTACTGAACTATCGCGCTTTGCGCTATATCAACCAGACAATCGGTCCGTTTCAGGTTTTGGTCGGGCCAAACGCGAGTGGCAAATCAACATTTCTGGATGTTGTGGCATTCATAGCAGATATCATCAATAAACCGACCCCGATTGAGGCAGTTCGGCAACGAGCAAGAGACTTCCGCGATCTGACGTGGATGCGCTCGTCGAATTGGTTGGAACTGGCAGTCGAAGCATCGATACCTGATGCGAGTAGACAACCGAACCAGCCTGCGAAGTTGCGTTACGAAGTGCGAATCGGCCTTGATGAGAATTCGGAGCTGTCGCTCCTGACAGAAACGCTGTGGTTGATCCCTATTGTATCGCAGTCGAGCAACGGACATCGAGCGTCGAATCGGTTCCCGGAACCGCCTAAAATCCCGGTACGAATCACCCAAGACCCCGACAAACGCGCCCCTAAAGGCTGGAAAAAGGTTGTCAACAAAACGGCCAGCGGCAACGATTACTTCAAATCGGAGACGACTGAATGGAATAACATGTTTCGTCTAGGCCCCAAGAGATCTGCTTTGGCGAACCTTCCCGAGGATCAAGAACGATTTCCAGCCGCGACGTGGTTCAAACGGTACATTGGGGAGGGTATCCAGCGTATTATGCTCAACAGTGAAGCAATGCGTTTGCCCAGCCCGCCGCAAAGCCCGCGTACTTTCCTGCCGGATGGATCGAATCTCCCCTGGGTAATCTACGAATTGGAGCAAAAGCAACCGGAACAAATAACAAAATGGGTACAACACGTCCAGACTGCGCTGCCGGATATAAGGGGATTGCGCACCATTGAGCGCCCGGAAGATCGGCAACGGTATCTCGTCCTTGACTACGAGACAGGTCTTGAGGTCCCCTCCTGGACTGTTTCTGATGGTACATTGCGTATGTTGGCACTTACGATCTTGGCGTATCTTCCGAATTTGACGGGAATCTATCTTATCGAAGAACCGGAAAACGGCATACATCCTAGAGCGGTGGAAACTGTGTATCAGTCCTTAAGCTCCGTGTATGATGCTCAGATACTGATAGCAACTCATTCGCCAGTGATCCTAAGTCTAATTAAACCAGAGCAATTGCTGTGCTTTGCCCGCACCCCAGACGGAGAAACCGATATCGTGAGAGGCGACGAACATCCTCGCCTGGCTGACTGGAGAGGTGAGACCAGCCTATCTACTCTGTTTGCCAGCGGAGTGCTAGGATGACCGATCTGATTGCTTTGGTAGCTGACAAGGATGCCGAATATACCTTGCACGGTCTGCTCTCCAGGCATCAAAGTCTTGGGATACGGAACATCGCCTCGTCTTACGATATTTATGTGCACCCATTGCGTGATCCAGGTTGCTGGAATGATGCTGACAATTTCTTGCGAAGTTTCATCAACACACATCGCTATGCGCTCGTTTTGTTTGATTACGAAGGTTCTGGGAGAGATCAGCTTATAGATGCCGATGCAATGGAAGAACTACTAGAATCACGCTTGCAGAAGAATGGTTGGGATAATCGCTGTCGAGTTGTGGTCATTCGCCCCGAACTTGAGATGTGGGTTTGGAGCGATTCGCCCGTTGTTGACAATTGTCTGGGATGGCAAGGACGGCAACCTGCATTACGCCTCTGGCTCCAACAGCAGAAATTTCTCGCCAAAGGCGAGATGAAACCTCACAGGCCCAAGGAGGCTGTTGAAAGAGCACTACGACACGTTTCTCAACCGTATTCGGCAGCAATGTTCAAACAACTCGCAACCTCTGTTTCTCTCAATCGTTGCACTGATCGGAGCTTTCAGAGATTGCGTGAGACATTGCAACTTTGGTTTGGCGATCCCGGTGTGTGAGCTACTCTTTAGCCTGAAGCATTCGCGGTTATGAGGTAATCCAAATGATCAACCAGGGATTTGACGACGGACAGGCGGATTGGGAAGAGGATCAGCCCAACGTAGCGTATTGTGTCAAATGTAAACAGACAGTTCAAATGGAAAACCCCGAAGCGGTCTGGACGAGCCGGGGCGCGCCCGGCACGCGCGGCATCTGTCCGGAGTGTGGCTCCACCGTCTTCCGAATGGGCATGACTCCGGCCCACGAAAAGCTGGTGCGCCCGGCAGCGGTCAGGGTCGAAGGCAGTACCAAGATCGCCACCGACGGTGGGCGCAAGCGGGCACAGCGCGCTACCTACATCAACTACGCCAATGCCGACGCCGAATTTGCGGGCAAGCTGGCAGCCGATCTGGAAAACGCGGGTGTCCACACCTGGATCGACCTGGGGCAGCCGACGACGGGTGAGGTCAGGTGGGCGGGAGGCGTGCACCCGGCGCTCAAGGATTCGGCGAAGATGGTCGTGGTTCTGTCCGATGCGGCGAAGAACAACGATACATTGGCGAAAGCCTGGACGTTTTTCAGGTCGCAGAAAAAGCCGATTGCCGTAGCTATGCTCGGCGCTGTAGAAGTGCCGGATGCGCTGCGGCGCTGGCCTCGCTTCGACTTCAGCCAGGACTACAAGCGCGCTTTTCGACAGTTGCTTCTGGCGCTCAGCGATTAGCGCGGTTCGACGGCCTTTGTGATGGTTCTAACAAAGCGCTATAATGGCGTCGATTTCAGGTGGAATGGATGAACTATGCTGAACTTGATGCCGCTGGCGCACGGCACACTGGGCAGCCTTGACGAGATCGCCGCTATCGTCGTTGGGCTGGCTGCCGCCGTATTTGTCGTGTTGGGCTTCATCAGCCGCAAACGTGAAGAGGGCGCTCAGGCCGGACAACCCGATGTGCCACAGGCGAGCGGCCAGCCGGACACACCCGATCACTACCGGCTCGATTGATCGGCCCGCGTTCTGCAAGCGAAATGATCTCACCCATAAACCACGTCCGGTGCCCCCTCCTCCGGCGCACAGCACTGCTGTTCGCTCTGCTTGTCGTGGTGCTGCTGGCCCACGCGCGCCCATCCAGTGCGCATGGTTACATCGTGCGCTCGATCCCACAAGATCGCTCCGTCTTGTCGCGCGCCCCCGCACGCATTCAGGTCTGGTTCACCGAAAACCTGGAACCACATTTCAGCACCCTGAGCCTGGCGAATGAAAAAGGTGAGGCTGTCCCGCTTGAGGACAGCGGCGTTGTGCCCACCAACCCGACACAGTTAGCGGCGCGTATCCCCTCAGCGCTGCCCAACGGCGCTTATGTCCTGACGATCCGCGCCGCCTTCGCTAGCGATGGGCACGTTGGCACAGAAACGATGGTCTTCTGGGTCGGCCAGCAAACCCATGCTGCTCTGCCAGCATCGTCCGGCGCGGCGCGAGCCTTGCCGGATGAAGTCGTGTGGCGCGCGCTGACGCTCGTCGCGTTGAGTGCATTGTTTGGCGCGCTGCTGCTGTATCAGACGGTGCTGCTGCCCGGCTGGGGCAATCCCAGGTATGCGGCGGGCAGTCTTCCGCCGCGTGTGATGGCCCGCCTGAACCGGTTGCTCTGGGTGGCGGTTGTCGTCGCCGTGCTCGGAACCATTTTGGCGCTGTTGCAACAAAGCGCTGTGCTGTTCAATACGGATGTGAGCGGCGTGCTACGTGGCAGTCTGTGGTCGGTGACGCTGCGCGGGACTCAATTCGGCGACATGCTTCAGGTGCGGATCGGGCTGCTAATACTGGTTGCTGCGATCCAGGCGGGCGTACATTACGCATCCGGGCGCCAACCGGCCTTTGTCATGCCGCTGTACATCGCCAACACGTTCTTCGCAGCGCTGCTGCTTGGCACAATGAGCGCCAGCAGCCACGCCGCCGGATCGACGCTGTGGCCGATCCCCTCGGTGGCTGTCGATTGGATGCACCTGCTGGCAACGGGCGCGTGGGCCGGCGGCCTGATCGCATTGGCAGCACTGCTGCCTGCTGCGCTGGCGCCCCTCAATGCGGGGGAACGGCAGGCGGCGCTGCTGGCTGTGCTGCGGCGCTTCTCGGCGACGGGTGCGGCGGCGCTGGCACTCCTGATTGTGACGGGCCTCTACAGCGCCCTGATCCACCTGCGCCAGCCCTCCGATGTGTCGTCCACCGGCTACGGCCAGACGTTACTTTTTAAGCTCCTGCTGATCCTGCCCCTGGTGCTGATCGGCCTGTACCACCATGTCTCGGTCACGAACGGACGGCTGGCAGCGCTGGCGGCTCGTGTTCGCTTCTCGCAGCGCGTATCGAGTCTGGCTGCCAGCGTCCGAGCCGAGTCCTTATTCGGCGTTGGCGTCGTGCTGGTGGCCGCCCTGCTGACTGCCACACCGCCGCCCGCGCCGCCGGACGCGCGTGGCAAGGTCGAACCGCCCTCGCAAACGCTCAACGCAGGCGATTTGCAGGTCGGACTCAGCCTTGATCCGGGCGCAGCCGGGCTGAACGCCTATCAGGTCAGCCTGGCGCGCAACGATCAGCCGGTAAGCGATGCGCAGGTCTATCTGCGCATGGTCTACCCGGCCCTGGATCGTCGCTCCGGCCTGTTGGCGCTGGATAACCTGAGCGACGGGACGTATTTCGCTTCCGGCACGGAACTGGAACCCGCCGGCGATTGGCAGGCACTGGTGGACGTGATCGAAGGCCAATCGACGCAGCGGGTGACCTTCCGGTGGACAATAACACCCACTGCACCCGATCCATCCACACGCCAGCCAACCATCCTGAACTGGTTGAGCGGTGCGGCTATCCTGATTATGATGGGTGTTTGGCTCTGGCCGGGCATGGCGGGCCGGGTGCGTTCGGCCCGGCTGCAAGCCGAAAGCGTGCTGGTGGGGATCGTCGTGGTGGTCATCACGGTGGCGCTGACGGTGCTTGGCGGGCAGCTTCTGGCCGACGCGGGGCAGCGGACTGCCGCCCTGCGCAACCCGCCGCCCAAAGTGGTCAACCCGGTGCTGGCCGATCAGAACTCGATCCTGGAAGGCAAGACAGTATACACAGAAAAGTGCCAGAGTTGTCATGGCGTGGCCGGGGCGGGTGACGGGCCGCAGGCCAGCACCTTCAAGCCCGCCGATTTCCGCGCCCGGCTCACCAACCGCCGCGACGAAGACCTATACGCCGTCATTCCACATACCAACGGCACGCCCGTTCAGCCGATGACCGACACGGAGCGCTGGAACGTGATCAACTACCTGCGTTCACCGGTGTTCGTGCCGAAACCAGAGAGCAAGTCTTAGTGCCGTTTCTCGGTGTGATAGCAGGCCACACGGGAAGCCCGTGAAGAACGCAACCCGGAGGGATATTCATACGTGAACAGTTCACCGCTCAACATATGAGCAGGCTCGGCATGGACAGCCTGCATTGCTCCGTATACTGTTTTGAGGATAGCCGTAACGAGAACACCGAGGAGACACACTTCATGGCTCGTCAAAACATTTCGTCCGGCACAAAATGGGAAGCCTTTGCCGGGTATTCGCGCGCCGTCCGGGTTGGCAACACGATCACGGTGGCCGGAACCACTGCCACCGACGAAAACAGCCAGGTTGCGCACCCTGGCGATCCTTATGCACAGACGGTCTACATTCTGAAAAAGATCGAGCGGGCCTTAAAGGAGGCGGGCGCGACGCTTGACGACGTGATCCGCACCCGAATCTATGTCGTCCACATAGAACACTGGCAGGAAGTGGCGCGGGCGCACGGTGAGTTCTTCAGCAACATCCGGCCCGCCAACACGCTGATCGCCGTCAAAGCGCTGGTCGATCCGGGCCACCTGGTGGAGATCGAGGCCGATGCGCTGATTCAGGACGGCCACGACAGGCCGTGAAATTCAGCGTCCGGCTCAACAACGACCTGCCCGTCGCCGATTATTTGCGGCTGGCGCGGGCAGCCGAAGCAGGCGGCTTTGACCAGTTCTGGGTCAGCGACGACCTGTTTCTGCGCAGCGCTCCCGTCATCCTGACCGCGATTGCAGGGGTGACGACTCGGATCGAGATCGGGACGTGCATCGTCAACCCGTATACGCTCAACCCGGCGGAAATGGCAATGATGGCTGCCACGCTCGACGAGGCTTCGGGCGGGCGCTTCAACCTGGGGTTAGGCGCGGGCGCAGCCCAGTTTTTGAAGTGGATCGGGCTGGAACAGGTGCGGCCATTGAGCGCCGTCAGCGAGACTGCCAACGCCATTCGGCAATTGCTGTCCGGGGAACGGGCGGCGCTCGAGGGGCGATTCCTGAGATGGACGAACGAGGCTTATTTGCGTTTCGCGCCGCGCCGCTGTGTCCCGATCTACCTGGGCGCGATGAGTCCCAACATGCTGAAGGCCATCGGCGAATGGGCGGACGGCGGGCTGCCCCTGCTTTTTCCGCCGGAACACTTCGCCAACGTGTTGTCCTACGTACAGGAAGGCGCGCAGTCGGTGGGACGCTCGATGGACGAGATTGATCTGGCGGCCTGCGTCTGGTGTTCGATCTCAACGGATCGGGACGCTGCTATCGACGCGCTGAAGGAAAAGATCGCCTACTACGGCCACGCGCTCAGTCCCCTGATCTGGGCACAGCTTGGCCTAGCGGCGGATGACTTTGCGCCGCTCGAACAGGCCATGATGGTCGAGCAAAACGTTGAGAAGGCCAAATCGCTCGTCACCGAGCCTATGCTGGCAATCGGCATCGTCGGCACGCCGCGCGACCTGATCCGGCGGCTCGAAAGGCTGGTAGGGATGGGCGTGAAGCACCTCAGCCTGGGGCCGCCGCTTGGCCCCGACCCGCTGGCGTCGATTGAGGCGGTTGGCCGCGAAGTGATCCCCTATTTCCGGGCGCGATAATCAGCGGACAGGCGGCGGCTTAACCAAATACTTCCGTTCAGCCGTGCTGCGCAAAGTCGAGGGCCTGGGCCAGCGGCACGGTTGCCAGCCCGATCAGCCGATCCGCCCCGGCATAATAAACGTACACCTGGTCGCCGACCACGATATTGGCGCAACTGAACAGCGCGTAGGGCACGTCGCCCTTGACTTCCCAGGTTTCCTCCGGCTCCATCGTGAATGCGGCGGGGCGATGGATAACTTTGGTCGGGTCATCCAGATCGAGCAGGGCTATCGAATGGCGATAGATGATCGGAGGGCTGCCGTAGCCGTGATAGAACAGCAGCCAGCCCTGCAGTGTCTTGATCGGCAGGCCGTTGCTGCCAATGCTGACCGAATCCCAGTCGTTGCCGGGGCGCGGGGCCATCAGCACCTGATGATCCGTCCAGTGAACCAGATCGTGGCTGAAGCCGATCCAGATGTGGCGGGAGCGACGGTGAAGGATGGCGTAGCGCCCGCCGATCTTCTCCGGGAACAGGACATGATCTTTGTTCTCGGCCCGCTCCAATGACCCCACGTCCTGCCACGTGATCAGGTTTTGCGAACGGGCGATCATCGGGAAATAACTACTGGCTCCGTAGGCGGTGTAGGTCATGTAAAATACGCCGTCGAGTGCCGTTACGCGGGGGTCTTCGACCCCCCGGTAATCGTCGCGGCCTTGATGCGGGCTGAACACCGGATTTCCCAGTCGGTTCCACGTCAGGCCGTCGGCGCTGACGGCGTACCCGATGCGCGAGACGTAATCGTAGCCCTGCGCGCGGTAGAGCATGTGGAACAGGCCCTTGTGCTGCGTCACCGCGCAGTTGAAAACGTTGAGCGATTCCCACTGGTGGAGCGGGTTCGGATAGAGTAATGGGCTGGCTGGATGCCGCACCAGTTTTAGCGACATTGAAGCTCCGTTCAGGTCTGTACAGGTAGTCCCGAAAGCCTGTGTGCGTTACGAAAATGTGTGGCCGCCTATTTTACCATAGCCGGGGTGCAGAGTAGTCGCGTGCTCTGCACCCGAAACCAGAAGAATCGGCCATTGAAGCCTCGGCGCTACACCGTCTCCTGAAGCTGAGACTCTTCTGTTCTCTCCATCCGTTCGCCCTGCTGCTGGATCAGCTTGGCGACCAGACCCGTCCAGCCCGTTTGGTGGCTGGCCCCCAACCCGGAGCCGTTGTCGCCGTGAAAGTACTCGTGGAACAGGATGTAGTCGCGCCAGTGCGGATCGCCCTGCAAGCGCTCGTTCGCACCGTTGAAGGGACGGCAGCCCGTCTCATCACGGCGGAACAGAGCCGTCAGGCGCTGCGCCAGTTCGTCGGCGATCTGGCGCAGGGTCAGGTAATTGCCCGATCCCGTCGGGCACTCCACCTTGAAGTCGTCGCCATAGTAGTGGTGGAACTTTTGCAGCGACTCGATGATCAGGTAGTTGATAGGGAGCCAGATCGGCCCGCGCCAGTTCGAGTTGCCGCCGAACAGACCGGTGCGCGACTCGGCAGGTTCGTAATGCACGGTGTACGACATGCCATTCAGGTCCAGCACGTAGGGCTGCGTTTCGTGAATCTTGCTGACAGAGCGGATTCCATGATCGCTCAGGAACTCTGCCGGGTCGAGGGCGCGTTTGAGCAGGCGTTTCATGCGGTGGCCCCGTGTCAGGGCCAGCAATCGCCGTTCACCCGCGCCCGGCACTTCCCAGTGCGAAACCAGTTTCGACAGGTCGGGCCGGTGGGTCAGGAACCACTCCAGACGTTCCTTGAACTCCGGCAGTTTGTCCAGTAGCTCCGGCTCAACCGTCTCGACGGCCAAGAGCGGGATCAGCCCGACCAGCGAGCGCACCTTGAGCGGCATGGGCATGGCGCTCGGCCTTTGCAGCACGTCGTAGAAGAACTCGTCCTGCTCGTCCCACAGGGACACACCGTCCCCACCGATATTATTCATAGCGGCGGCGATGTACATAAAATGCTCGAAGAACTTGGTCGTGATGTCCTCATAGACCGGGTTGTGAACGGCCAGTTCGAGCGCAATGGTCATCATGTTCAGGCAGAACATCGCCATCCAGCTTGTGCCGTCGCTCTGCTCAAGATGCCCGTCGGTGGGCAGCGCCGCGCTGCGATCAAAGACGCCGATGTTGTCCAGGCCCAGGAAACCGCCCTGGAAAATGTTTTTGCCCTCGGAGTCTTTACGGTTGACCCACCAGGTGAAGTTGAGCATCAACTTGTGAAAGGCGCGCTCCAGAAAGGCCAGGTCGCCCACACCGCGCTGTTTGCGCTCGATCTTGTAGACGCGCCAGGCTGCCCAGGCCAGCACCGGCGGGTTTACGTCGCTGAAATTCCACTCATAGGCTGGGACTTGCCCGTTAGGGTGTTGATACCACTCGCGCATGAGCAAGATGAGCTGCTCTTTGGCGAACGCGCTATCCACCAGTGCCAGCGGAATACAATGGAAGGCCAGGTCCCAGGCCGCGAACCAGGGGTACTCCCATTTGTCGGGCATGGACAGGATGTCGGCGGAGTTCAGGTGGACCCACTGCGCATTCCGGCCATTGCGGCGCTCGGCAGGTGGCGCTGGCTGCGCGGGGTCGCCTTTGAGCCACATGTCAACGTCGTAGTGATAGTACTGCTTCGACCACAGCATCCCGGCGAACGCCTGCCGCTGGATACGGCGTTCATCCTCAGTCAAGGTGGCAGGTTGCAGCGCATTGTAATACTCATCGGCTTCGCGCTGCCGCTCGTCAAAACGCAGATCGAAATCCGCGAACGGCTGGCTGTAGCTGCGGTTGGTCAGCCGCAGCCGGATCGTGAGCGACTCGCCCGCGTTCACGCTGCGCACATAATGGGCCGCCGCTTTCGTGCCGACCTGCGCCGGGTTGACCGCTCCGTTGTTCCCGGCAACCACATACTCGTGGAAAGCGTCCTTGACGAAAGGCGTCGCGTTCGGAACGTTATACAGACGGGCGGTGTTCGTTTCGTTTTCGGTGAACAGCAATGCGCCAGCGTTCTCGCAGTACAGCGCGTACTCGCCCAGGTCGGCGTGCTGCGCGCGAATGACCTGCGTGCCGTCGTCCAACCTGTCGGCCCGGAGGATAGGCTTGCGATCATCCCGGCCCCACGACCAGGTGTTGCGGAACCACAGCGTCGGCAGCACCGACACGGACGCTGCTTCCGGCCCCCGGTTGGCAACCTGAATCCGGATCAAAATATCGTCGGGCTGCGCTTTGGCGTATTCCACGAATACGTCAAAGTACCGGTCTTCGTCAAAGATCCCGGTGTCCAGCAGTTCAAATTCGCCCTGGTCTTTGCTGCGCCTGCGATTTTCATCGACCAGCCGGGCATAGGGGAACGCCGCCTGCGGATATTTGTACAGCATCCGCATGTAGCTGTGTGTGGGCGTGCTGTCCAGGTAGAAGTAGTATTCCTTGACATCCTCGCCGTGATTGCCTTCCGGCCCGGTCAGCCCGAACAGGCGCTCCTTGAGAATGGGGTCGTGGCCGTTCCACAGCGCCAGCGCAAAGCACAGATGCTGATGATTATCGCAGATGCCCGCCAGTCCATCCTCATTCCAGCGGTAGATTTTGGAGCGGGCCTGGTCGTGAGGCAGGTACTCCCAGGCCGCTCCATTGGCGCTGTAGTCCTCGCGCACGGTTCCCCAGGCGCGCTCACTGAGGTATGGCCCCCAGCGCTGCCAGTTCTTGCTATCGGTCAGCAGACGTTGCTGTTCAACCGAGGAGGCCGTCATGGTTCACCTCTACAAAGACCTTGATGGCATTTTTCGCTTCCGTCAGCAGCCGGATCATCTCGGCGTAATTTTCCAACCCTTTGACCGGATGAGTCAAGAAGCGTTCCAGCCAACCCGGATACTGCTGCGCGGCCAGCGCCATATCGTACACCCCGCGCTCAAAATAGGTGCGGTTGGCATTGACCGAACCGACCACAACTTTGTTGCCCAGTACGAAATCGAGCATGATGTCGTCGCCCGGAATTTCGATGCGTTTGCCGCCACCGCTGATCCCGGTCAGCACCAGGACGCCGTTTCGCCCCAACGCGCCCATCGCCTCAAAAGCGACACTGCTCACCCCGGTGGCCTCAAAGATCAGGTCAAGCGGGCCAAACTGCTCGGCGGCCTGTGTGACCGAGGTTTGGAGCGTGCTGACATAGCGCGCGCCAATGGCCTCGGCCAGCTCGCTGTTGAGTGTGGGCGGTTCCGCGCGCGAGATGACGGTGACCTCCAATCCGCGCAGGCGCAGTGCCAGTGCTGCGAGCAAACCGAGCGGTCCCGACCCCAGGACGGCGGCACGCTCTGGCCGCCAGACCTTGAGGCGGCGCTGAATCTCATAAGCCTGTTCGATGCCCTTTTCGGCGACACTCATCGGCTCCAGGAGGACACCGACATTCTTCAGCCCGGCGGGTACTTTGACGATGAACTCGGCGTCATCCACGTAGTATTCGGTCAGGTAGCCGTGTCGCAGGTTGATGCCCCGCTCAAAGTAGGTCCTGTCGGTGGTCATGTCATTCATGCCGATCCGGTCATAGAGGCTGCTGCCGGGCCGCCGCACCGTCGCCACCACGTAATCCCCGGGGGCGATGCCCCGCACGCTGGGGCCGACCTCGACGACCTGCCCGAACGATTCGTGCCCGGTGACGAGAAAATCGTAACCGTCCGGTGCTGCGCCATACTCGGCGGCGTTGATCTCTTTGTCCGTGCCATCGACGCCAACCCGCAGCACTTTGACGAGAACGCCACGCCCATCTGGAACGTCATTCACACTCGGCATTGGGAGTTCTGCCAGGTGAATACTGTTCGGCTTGCCTGGGAATACTGCAACTGCTTTCATAACATGCTCCTTCCATAAGTCGATAGGCGTAGGCCACCTGGTGTCTGCGACAGGCTAACAGACCGTTGTCGAACGCTGTGTTTGGTGTGCAACGTATAGTCTGACCGGATAGCGATCTGTTACACCTGCTGCGATCCACATCGATTCCGGTTTTCAGGGTTTGCGCTCCCGTCGACACAGGGAGATTGTGCCCGGCTGTACAGAGGCAACGAGGGGTTTGATGAACTCGGCTGAAACTGATGGAGCGCGAGTCTATTTAATAAATGAAAAAAGTAAAGAACAAGGGGAGCCGGCAGTTCACAGAATCTTGAGATTGGCGTACAGTCCAGCGTGTCGGATGGGCAGAACAATCGACAAGTTTCGTTATCCAAGTATTAAGCGCTTCTGAAGAACATGAATTTATTTTGAAAGGGGAAGCATAATACTTGACTCAGGACACAGGTAGACGTACATTGGAGACGCGATAACACTCTACCGCTGAGGCTGGCACGTGGCTACCATACTGATCGTCGAAGATAACAAGCCCCTGAATCAACTTTATGCCGAAGTGCTCAGAATGTCCGGGTTTGATATTCTGCAGGCCGCCAACTGCAAAGAGGCGGTGGAGTGTCTCCAGCAGGCCGTCCCGGAAATCATTGTTCTGGATATGCTCCTCCCGGATGGCAATGGGCAATCTGTCATTTCCTACGTGCGAGAGACTCTCGATCTTCAAAAGACCCACATCATTGCGGTTTCCGGTTTCCAGGGGGATGTGAGTGAGCCTGACAGTTTGGGCATCGATCACTTCCTGGTGAAACCGGTGGCGATCCCAACGCTGGTTGACTGCGTAGACCGCATTCTCAACCACAAGAAATGACGCCCTAAGCATTTCCCTTCTTTGAGTCGTTTCCGCACTCGGTTCAGGCACGTCGCCGCGGTAGCTTTACCTGGTCTGCTACACCGTTTGAGCCTTTGGCGCGTTCGTGGCAGCGGCCTCTTCACGGCAAGTTGATTGTCGCCCGTCCCCTACCAGAAAGCCCGAATCGTGACAGATTGAGCAATCTGGCAAAGCCGTGTATAATGCGTAGCAGCCGGGTTTGAATATCGTTAGGAGGCACGGTGTCGAGCCAACCTCTCGATCCAATCAACAACGAGGCCGTCCCTTTACCGGAGCAAAAGGATCAGTCGGTGTACGTCCCTCGCCCGGAGGTCGAAGCGCTGACTCCTCGGACGCCCGAAGTCTTTTCCACCGACCCGGTTCCACCAGCGCCCGCCCCGGAGAGCTTCGCGGGCGAACCACCGAGCACCGAATCCGCCGCACCGCCAGTGGCGTCCGTGTCAGTGAAGGCTGACGGCGTAGGCGGTATGATCATTGCACCAGAAGGGGGCGTTGTGGATCAAATCACGCTGCGCAGTCTCACCGATCCTTTTGAAACACCGTCCGTTCCGCGCACACCATCGCGTGACCTGTTCAAGCCCGACGCAGGCGAGAAGCCGCCTGACGGGGCGCTGCTCCAACAGTTCGTGACCACGCAGCGAATGCGCGATCTGTGGCATCAGATCGACGCGCTGCAAGAGGAGGTGATCCAGCGTGTTCACGCGGACCGCACGGACACCGACGCCTACCAGCAGGATTTGCTGTACGCCAGCTCACTGCTGATGCAGTCCCCCGCCAACTACGATGAGGCCCGGCAGATCGTCTACCGGGTGCGTGGCGATCTGAACCGTGAAATGCGCGTGCTGGCCGACATCCAGCGCTACCGCCCGATTATTGTCATCTACTACGTGATCTGGCTGGCGGCGATCTTCATCGCCTCGCGCTTCGATATGCAGTTCCGCCAGATGATCCCGGATAATCTGCCCATTCTGAAGCTGGCGCTGATGCCCATCCTGTTTGCGACGGGCGGCGCGCTGTTCAACGGCATCATGGCGCTCATCGACCATACCACCCGCAAGCGCGATTTCGACCCGATTCACAACACGTGGTATTTCATCAATCCACTGATCGGCGGGGTGCTGGGCCTGGTGGTCTTCGTGTTCTTCGTCGCCACAGGAACCTCTTTCAACCCCAACCTGATCAGCGATCAGAGCCTGGCAAACGCGCAAACGCCGCTCACGATCTGGCTGCTGGCATTCATCGTCGGCTGGCAGCAAAACACCGCCGTTAAGCTGCTTAATGGCTTCCTGAAGACCGTCTCGCCAGAGAAGCCACAGGCGCAAACGGAGCGGCCCTCATTCACGGACAGTACAGGCAAATCCTGATTCCCCGTTCTGATATTGATTGACCTCACCCCTGGCCCCTCTCCAACTGGAGAGGGGAAGTTGCCATTTCGTGCTGCTAGTCCCTCGAAATTCGACAGCGTTGACCCTTGACAACCTGAACGCTTCAGTACACAATTTAACGGCCCAGTAGAAAAGCTACCGAACAGTAAGAACAAGAGGAACCGCAACAGAAATGCGCGCGCCTTCGTATAAAGAGCGTGAACGGCAGCGCCGCGAACAGGAAATCCTGGATGCAGCGGAGCAGTTGTTGATCGAACGGGGTTATGCTGCGCTGACGATGGATGACCTGGCTGACGCTGTCGGCATCTCGAAGCCAACGCTCTACCAGCACTTCAAGAGTAAAGAGGACCTGGCGGCCAGGGTGATCGTCAATGCGCTGCAAATGCTGGAAGCGCATTTGCAACAGCCGCACGGCGACAGCCCGCTGGCACACATTGTGAAGACTTTTCGCCATTTGCTCGAACAGCGCCATGCGTCGGGCGGCGTCCTGGCAAGCCTGGGGCCGGAATTGGTCGTGAAGGCGATCCACACCAGCCCTCTGCTGGCCGAACACAAGGCGCGGATCGTGAAGCTGCTGGGAGAGTTGGTCGACGAAGCCAAAGCGCGCGGGGAAATTGTCGATTCGATCCCCACCTCTGTGATCGTTCGCTCGATGTTCTGTTTGCAGAGCGCCCTGACCGATCTGGAACCCGATCTGGAACACTCGCTTATCGGTGTGATCCACCTGTTCCTGTACGGAATCGCGCCACGTGCAGACGCCGGTTCGGAGCCGACTAAGGAGAGAAGGAATCCGTGACTACCACATCTGTCGCAACGATTGCCGCTATGACCAGCGCCGAGGAAGCTGCCTACAAGCGGCGCTGGATCGCATTGCTCTTGCTCAGTTTGAGCCTGACACTGATCATCATCGACAGCACCATCGTCAACATCGCTTTCCCGGCCATTCGCAAGACGTTTAACGCTTCGTTTGCCGATGCTGAATGGGTGAACTCGATCTATTCGCTGGTCTTTGGCGCGGCCCTCATTACCTGGGGCAAGCTGGGTGACCAGTATGGCCGGCGCAATATTTTCGTGGCGGGCGCAATTGTATTCGTGAGTGGGTCGCTTGGTTCTGGTCTGGCCGGGAATATTGCGCTGCTGGTCTTGTTCCGGGCGTTGCAGGGCATGGGCGGCGCGATGATGTCGCCCTCGACTCTGTCGATCATCACTTCGACGTTCAAGGGTCGTGAGCGCGGCATTGCCTTCGGCATCTGGGGGGCAACGGCTGGCGTGGCGGCGGCGCTCGGCCCGATCCTGGGTGGCTGGTTAATCAGCTATGGTACAGGCGTTACCGCCGAATCGTGGCGGCTGGCTTTCCTGATCAACGTGCCGATTGGGGTGGTCGCTATAGCCGGCAGTTTCTGGGCCATCCGCGAGAGCCGGGACAGCAGCATCCACCACAAGATCGATTGGATCGGCATTTTGTTCGCGTCACTGTCGCTTGGGTCGGTGGTGTTCGGGGCCATTGAGGGACAGAATTACGGCTGGCTGGAAGCCAAGAAAGTCTTCACGCTCGGCCCGATCACGTACCCGCAGGTAGCGCCAGGGACGACGGTCATCCCTGCGGGCACAACGTCGTTCATTCCGTTTACGTTCCTGTTCGGCATTGTGATGTTCATCGTCTTTGTCTTTGTCGAACTGCGCCAGGAGCGCAGCGGCGGCGAACCGCTCTTCGAGTTTGGAATGCTGAAACACCGCAGCTTCCGCTTCGGCCTGCTGACCGTGCTCATTGTCGCACTGGGCGAGTTCGGGGTGGTGCTCGTGCTGTCCATCTTCTTCCAGCTTGCCAAAGGGCTGGATGCTTTCCAGACCGGGCTGCGTTTCCTGCCGTTTGCGCTGGCGATCATCGTGGCCGCGCCGATGGCTGGCATGTTGTCGAGCCGCTTCGGGGCCAAGTGGGTGGTGACGGCAGGCATGGCCTGTGAAGCGACAGCGCTGTTCTGGATGGGGCGTGTCCTGTACGTGGATACTTCCTTCTGGTCGATCCTGCCTGCGTTTATCCTGTATGGCGTGGGGGTCGGGCTGGCAATCGCCCAGTTAGCGAACATCGTCCTATCGGATATTCCCTCGGACAAGGCCGGTGTTGCTTCCGGCGCGAACAACACGATCCGGCAAATCGGCGCGTCACTGGGTATTGCTCTGATCGGCGCAGTCTTGTTCGGGCAGTTTGCGGCGGAAGCCAAACCGCTGATCGAGAGATCGACGGCTTTTGAAGATTTCAGCGCTCGCGTCGAGGCCAATACGGCTATCTCCCGCGAGGCAAAGGTCATCGGTTCACAGTTCAAGAATTTCGCCGGGCAGGCCAAGCAATCCATTGAGACGGCGCTGGACAACAACGAAGGCTTCGATACCGATGCTGATCCGCTGGATACGGCGCTGGCACAAATTCCGGCTCCGGCTAAGACCTTGCTCAAGTTCCAGGCCGTTGATCTGGACAACCCCGAAGTGGTCAGCCGCATCAAGCGCGACCTGAGGCCGGACGTGGACATCCTGAGCCACGATATACAGCATACGCTGGGCGAGGGCTTCTCCGGGGCAGGCCGTGCTGCGGCGCAGGTGGCCTCCCTGTTTGTGGCAGCGGGCGCGCTCAGTTCATTGATGCTGCCCAACACGCGCCGCGAACGGCAGGGCGAAGCGCTGGTAATAGGGCACTGAGGTGGGGTTTGCCTCACCCCCAACCCCTCTCCACCTGGAGGAGAGGGGCCGGGGGTGAGGCAGATGGCCTACTGCGGGAAGTGGCAGTTCAGCGCCTTGCCGAAGCTGTCCCGGCCATTCGCTCCGTAAGGGCCGCCGTTCCAGGCGATCCACAGGTTCCCCTGGCTGTCCATTGCAGCAGACACGGCGCCCATGTTTCGCACGACGTGCGTCACGCCCTTCGGCCCGGCGACAGCCAGTTCCTTCTGGGTGAAGGTCGCCAGCGGGAAGCCAATGCTGTCGTTGCCCACGCCCCAGACGTCCACCGTGCGCGGATCCTTGTTGCACCAGATCGCCAGGCGATCCCCGGCCTTCGGGTCAACACGGCCATCGCGCATGTAACTGGGGAAGTTGGTCAAGTCCAGGTTGTTGCAGGGCGCGGGATAGTCTCCCGACATCTCCGCAATCACCGAGCCATCGACATCCACGTGCACGGAAATGGAGGACTTTTCCGGCTTGGCGAAATCGGCAAAGCCAATCGTGTACTCGGTAATCGAGCCGGTGGCGATAGGCTTCAACTTGTCCGTCAGGACCATCGGGCCGCTGGTGATGCGAATGTGGGCCATGCCACTGTCCACATTGACATTCCCGCCTTCCAGGCGAATGTCGCAGCCCGGAAAGGACATGCTTGAGAACGAGCCGGAAGCCCCGGCCTGGGCCGGCTGCACGCCAAACGCCAGACCCATCACCACTGCATAGACAAAACTGACGATACGCCTCAACACGCTTGTGTTCCGCATCTGCTCATCTCCAATGATTGCTTCAGCTGAAGTCATTGTACTGCATGATGCGGGTTGCGGGCTGTTGAGATTCTGATCACTTCTACGTTAAGCTGGTTGGCGGTGAGAGGGTTCAGGTGAAAAGAGGGGGTAAAGCCATGCGCTACGACGTGATTGTGGTCGGCAGCGGCCCGGCGGGGGTGACCGCCGCGCTTCGGGCGCGCGAATTGGGCGCCAGGGTCGCCCTGGTGGAGCGGGGACGACCCGGCGGGACGTGTACCCTTGACGGCTGCGTTCCGACGCGCGTGCTGGCGCACACAGCGCGGCTGCTGCGGGATGCGGCCCAATTCGCGGGCTACGGTTTGCAAGCAGAACGCCCAACCGTCGATTTTGCGCGGGTGATGGCCCGGACGCAGCAGGTGGTCTACCAGGTGCAGGAAAAGAAACAGCTTCTTGCACACCTCGAAGGTGTGGGCGCCGTCGCGTTTAGCGGCGTCGGCAATGCCTACTTTCTCGACCCACACCGCCTGGGGCTGGCGGACGGAACGACGCTCGAAGGCGACAGGTTTATCCTGTGCGCAGGCGGGTCAGCGCGGCGATTGGACTTCCCCGGCGCTGAGTACGCCGCGACTCACAGTGATGTCTGGACGTTCGACAGGCTGCCCGCCTCGGTGATCGTGGTGGGCGGCGGCGCAACGGGCTGCCAGTTGGCTTCCATTTTTGCCGCATTCGGATCGCAGGTGACGTTGATGGACGTTGCGCCGCGCCTGCTGGTGACAGAAGATGCGCTCGTCGCCAGCACTTTGATGGCCGAGTTTGGGAAGCGTGGCATCGACGTGATTACCGGCATTAGCGCTCTGAAAAGCATCGAACTGCGCGACGGTCTGCGTTATCTGGCTTATGAGAGGGACGGGCAGGCCCTCACACGCCCGGCGGAGGCCGTTGTGCTGGCCGTCGGCTGGCCCGGCAACCTGCGTGAACTGCACCTGGAGGCGGCAGGCGTGGCGACGACGGGCGCTTACGTGCAGGTGGATGACTATCTACAAACCTCCGTACCGCACATTTTCGCGGCGGGGGACATCACCGGGAAGATGATGCTGGTGCAGAGCGCCAGCCATCAGGCGCGCGTGGCTGCGGAGAACGCCGTGCTCGGCCCACAGCGCAAAGCCGAACATCGGCTCGTGCCGCATGGCGGCTTTACCGATCCGGAGTATGCCAGCGTCGGGCTGACCGAAGAACAGGCCCGCGCTTCACTTGGCTCAGAACGTTGCGTCGTGGCGGTAGTGCCATACGCCGACATGGATCGGGCAGTGATCGACGGCCACACAGTTGGCTTCGGCAAACTGCTGGTGGATCGGGAGACAAGACACGTCGTCGGGGCGCACGTGGTTGGTGAACTGGCCGTTGAGATCGTGGAGTTAGTGGCGGCGGGCATGGCAGCGGGCATGCGCGTTGAACAGCTCGCCGATCTGGAGATCGCCTACCCGACTTACACGGCCATTGTCGGGCTGGCCGCGCGCCAGATCGTGCGTGAACTGGGAGTCGTGCCCGTCGCACCGGAATGGCGCGCGTTGAAGCAGGTGCGCGGCGCGGAGTGGGAGCGGCGGGAAGACTAACATAGGGCTGAGGGAGAATCCGCCTCACCTCCAACCCCTCTCCACTCCGGTGGAGAGGGGGAGAAGGAAACAGAGAACTGCCCGTTGCCGTTTTGGGCCGAACCCGCTAGGATCGCCTGGCATGGCGATGGGTGTGCTGAAAGAGGCGTCGATATGGCAACACCTTATGACAACCGAGTTGCGCTCTGGCACTGGAAAGGTGATTCGCTGGGCGAAAACAGCATTGACGAGGTGGCCCAGACGATCAAACGCTGGGCGCCTGCCGTGACCGCCGTGTTTGTCAAGACCAGTGACGGCAGCGACTGGCAGGGCGCGTATGACCAATCCCGGACGATGGGCATCAACGGTACGGCGGACGTGGATCGGTGGGTGCAGGGCTTGGCAAAATACGGCATCGATTTCCACGCCTGGGCTGTTCCCAAAGGTGTCGATATTCCGGGCGAGTCGCAGAAAATTATCCAGGTGTGCAACCGGCCTGGCGTCAAGTCGATGATTCTCGATGTGGAGCCGTATCCGGGCTTTTACCGTGGGGGCCGAGACTCAGTACGTCCGCTGATGACCGCCATCCGGGCCGCGATCAGTGGCAGTTTTCACATCGGCCTGAGCGTTGACCCCAGGCCACAGCACTACGATGAAATCTTCCCCGACGAGTGGTTTCCGTTCGTGCAGAGCGTCCACCCGCAGGTCTACTGGGCTACCTTCCAGCAGACGCCGGATGCTGCGCTGGCCTCGGCGTACAGCACGTGGTCGCGCTTTGGGCGTCCGATCTTCCCCGTGCTGCAAGGCGATACAGACCGGGCGGGCATGGATCAGGCGCGGACGCTGAGTATTACCCGCTATGCCGCCAACGGCCTGAGCTGGTGGCGGCTGGGCGTCATCGGCCCAGCGCAGTGGCCCGCCGTCAACGTTGCTACGGATGGCACATCGCCTAACCCGCCGCCGGATGATTCGGGCAAGGGGCACTACGGGCGAGAGGTCATCGTCAAACCCGGCGAACGCGGCTATACGGAAGGCACCTACGACAACACGCCCGTCAGTTCGCTCCTCAAAACGTTCACCAATTCGCAGGGCTGGTCAACCCACTACAAGATGACCAACCGCAGCGCCAGCAGCGTGTGGGCACGTTGGGACCCGCAGTTGACCGAGTCGGGCTGGTACGAACTGTCTACGTTTGTGCCAGGCAACCATGCCACCACTCAGAACGCACGCTTCAAGATTCATAAGGTGCAGGGGCGGCAGGGCGAAGTCGAGATCGACATCGCGCAGGATCGGTATTTTGATCTATGGGTGCCGCTCGGCGTGTTCTACTTCGACAACAGCGATCCGACAGCCGCCGTCGTGTTTTTGAATGATTTGACGGGTGAGAATCAAAAAGAGATCGCCTTTGACGCGCTGCGCTGGCGGCAGGTGCTTGACCAGGTTCCGAACACGCAGTACCTGGCCGATGGTTTTGATGCGCCCATTGGTACGCGCGACGAACGGCGCAGCGCACAGGTCTGGCCCGGCCAATGGATCGACTCGACGGGCTACGCCACGCGCTACCGGATCGGGACGCCGCAAGAAGCTTACCACACCGGGGCCGACCTCAACCTGAACTCACCCTACTTCGACGCCGATGCGCACAGCGCCGTGTATGCGGCGGCCAGCGGAGTCGTGACGTTCAACGGGCGTGTTGCCGGCTGGGGGCGCATCATCGTCATCCGCCACGATCCGCTGGTGACCACCGGGCAGGTCGTGTATTGCCGGTACGCACATGTCGAATCGCCCAGGGTACAGGTCGGGCAGCGTGTGGCGCGCGGCGAGCAGATCGCCAACGTGGGCAACGCCGACGGCGCATACCCGTATCACCTGCATTTTGATGTCAGCCCGACTACCGTCCTGGAAAGCCAGGCGTATCACTGGCCGAAGCTCAACTTGAATAACCTGCTGACCAATTACGTCGATCCGCGCGATTTCGTGGCGCGGCACCGGCCCCGCTAGTGGCTATCTGTTGATTGCTCGCTGGCGGCGTATCTCAAACAAAATGACGCCCGCCGCCATGGCCGCATTGAGCGACTCGACGGCGTTTGACATGGGGATGGCAATGGTGGCCCGCGCTAACTGCCTGGCCTGCGTTGCCGCGCCGCGTGCCTCGCCGCCGATGATCAGCCCGGCGGGTTGCCTCCAATCGACAGCATAGTAGGGGAGATCGCTGGCCGCGTCGGCAAGGTAAACCGCCAGATGTCCATATTCGGCGGCAATGTCCGGCCAGGCTTGGCGTGCCAGCGGCACACGGAAATGCGCACCCATCCCACTCCGCAGCACTTTGGGATTGTACGGATCGACGCAGCCCGGCGCGAGGATCACCGCGTCCGCGCCGGCAGCCGCCGCCGTGCGCAGAATCGTACCCAGGTTGCCGGGGTCGGCGATTCCATCGAGGATCAGGACCAGATTGGCGTCCAGCGGAGGCGTAAATTCGGGCATCGGGACGACAGCAATGATGCCCTGGGGCGATTGGGTATCGCTGATATGCGCCATGATGTCGGGTGTCGTCTCAAAGCAGGCGACACCCTGCTCATGGAACCGCACAATCCACTGCGCCACCGGCTGGTCAGGCGCAGCGCCCGGCGTATACAGGACAAATTCAGGAAGCACACCTGCCGCAGCCGCATCGCCGATCAGGCGGACGCCTTCAAGGACAATCCGCTTCTCTTTGCGGCGCAGCTTGCTCTGCAATTGGAGCGCGTGAATGCGCTTGACGCGCTCGTTGTGCAGGCTGGTGATGGTCGTGGTCGTCAGTGACAGCCTGGCCTTACAAGGCCGATTTGGCAGTGCTCACGATCTGGCTGAAAGTAGCCGCGTCGTGAACGGCGATGTCGGCTAGAATCTTGCGATCCAGTTCAATGTGCGCCAGCTTGAGGGCGTGGATGAGCTGGCTATAGCGCAGGTTATCTTTGCGTGCGCCCGCGTTGATCCGCGCGATCCACAACTGGCGAAGCTGGCGCTTGCGCTGGCGGCGGTCACGGTAGGCATACCACAGGCTTTTCATCATCGCTTCGTTGGCGCGACGAAACAGCCGGTGCTTGCTGTCCCACTGGCCTTTGGTGAGCTTCAAAACTTTCTTGTGGCTGCGGCGAGTGACGTACCCGCCCTTTGTTCTTGCCATGAGTATAATCCCTGCTACTTCATCGGATAATCAATGACGACGCAATCAGCCGGGCGGGTTGGCCTTGTAGCGGCGCAAGTAAGGCGCGAGGCGATGGACGCGGCGGCGCTCCATGCTGTTGCCGACGACCAGCATCTTGGTGAACTGGCGCTTGGTGCGCTTGGGCGTGCGGCGCCGCAGATGGCTTTTGCCGCCTTTGGTGCGAACCAGCTTGCCGGTTCCCGTCACCCGAAATCGCTTGGCGGTTGCCTTGTGGGTCTTGAGTTTGTACTTTTTGGTCACAGTTGTGCTCCTGCTTGGCGTTCTTCCACTAGACAGTACAGCACCGCACGGAGTGTGCGGTGCTGGCAAGTTCTGCAAGTCGCGTCAGGACAGACCAGTGTAGGCTATTTCTTTTTGTCTTTGTCCGGCGACGGCGCCAGAACCATCAACATGGTTTTGCCGTCCATGTTCGGCGCTTGCTCAACAATGGCAATATCCTGAAGTTCTTCGGCAATCTCGTTGAGCTGTTCCCGCGCGATCTCCGGGTAGGTAATCTCGCGTCCCCGGAAACGGATACGCACCTTCACCTTCATGCCCTCGCCCAACCACTTACGGGCATCCCTGACCTTGAAGGACAGGTGATGGTCATTGGTCTTGGGCCGCAGGCGAATCTCCTTGACTTCAATCGTTTTCTGCGCTTTGCGGGCTTCGCGTTCCTTCTTAGATCGCTCGTAAAGGAACTTGCTAAAGTCCATCACCCGACAAACGGGCGGGTCGGCGTCAGGCGACACTTCCACCAGGTCAAGGCCCCGTTCAGCGGCGATGTTCATCGCCTCGCGCAGCGGCACGACCCCCAGATTTTCGCTCTTGCCTTCTGCGCCCTGAACAATCAGGCGAACCTGGCTGACCCCGCGAATTTGCTCGTTGATTCGGTAATCTCCAGCGCTGATACTAGCCACCTCATCTTTCAAACCGGGCCAACAACACGCCAACGCTATCCGCTGGCGCTTCAGGGCCTTAATCCTAGCATAACCTCACGCAGAAGTCAACATGCAGCACGGGCCGCGCCACCCCAGGCGAAGGGCAGTGGAAGCCCTTGTTGGGGTTGCACTCCCGCCCCTTCCAAAGCTGGCTTGCTTACTCACGCTGCCATCGGGTATAATTCTTGTACATCATAAAATATGAAATATAGAAAGTAAGGATGGTGTAACGTGTCCGGCCATTCCAAGTGGAGCACGATCAAGCGCAAGAAGGGCGCTTTGGACGCGAAGCGTGGCAAAATATTCACCCGGTTGGGCCGCGAAATTACCGTCGCGGCGCGTGAAGGGGGTGGAAACCCGGAAGCCAATACTCGCCTGCGCCTCGCCATCGAAAAAGCCAAAGCATCAAACATGCCCAAAGATAACATTGAGCGGGCCATTGCGCGCGGCACGGGCGGCGGTGATGACGGCGTGCAGATGGAAGAGGTGACCTACGAAGGCTATGGGCCACATGGCGTTGCCGTACTGGTGGACGTGCTGACCGACAACAAGAACCGCAGCCTGTCCAATCTACGACAGGTTTTCACCCGTTCGGGCGGCAACATGGCCGAGGCCGGCTCGGTGGCCTGGCAGTTTGATCGCAAGGGCTACATTGAAGTGCAGGCCGAAGGTGTAGACCCGGATGAGTTGTTCATGGTCGCTGCCGATGCAGGCGCAGATGACGTGATACCGGGTGACGAAACGATTGAGGTCTATACCCCGCGCGAGGCACTGGCAGCCGTTGAGCACAAGTTGGTCGAGAGCGGTTACAAGGTTTCTGACTCGCGGCTGAGTTGGGTTCCCAAGAACGAGATTGAGCTGGAAACCAGCCACTCCATACAGGTCATGAACCTCATTGAAAAGCTGGAAGAACTGGACGACGTGCAGGCGGTGGCCTCGACACTGCATATTACTGACGAAATTGCCAATGCCTTCGAGACAGCGTAAGCTGTTTTCGCCGTGCAATGTGCCACTCACGTAAATAATAAATGCTCCGGGCGGCTACCTTGACCGGGTGGGGATAGTCGTCTCAATTGATCCTGGCGGGCAAGGCCACACAAGTTATGTTGATTCTGGGAATTGACCCCGGCACGGCCACGACAGGCTATGGCCTGGTGCGGGAGGAAGACGACGGAGCCGTTGTTGCCATCGATTACGGCGTGATCACGACCCGGCCCGACACACCGATGCCGCGCCGTCTACAATATATCTACCAGGAAGTGAAACGGCTCATCGCGGTACATAAGCCAGATGCGGCTGCCATTGAGGAGATGTTCTTCGGCAAAAACGTCACGGCGGCTATCAGTGTGGCCCAGGGGCGCGGTGTGGCGTTGATGGCGATGGCCGATGCCAATCTGCCCATTCGTGAGTACAAGCCGGCACAGGTCAAGCAATCGATTGCCGGTTATGGCAATGCTCCCAAAGAGCAAATGCAGGAAATGGTGCGCACGCTGCTTAACCTGGAAAAAGTACCCAAACCGGACGACGCCGCTGATGCACTGGCAATTGCGCTGACGGCGTTGCAGAACTCGCGTTGGGAACGGCTGGTGGACGAATAGAACAGGATTCGTTGAATGATCGACATCGTATCCGGGCAGGTTGCCAGCGTTGATAGGACATCGCTGGTTGTCATGGTAGGTGGCGTCGGGCTGCGAATCAACGTCCCCAGGACGGTGTTTGATACGGTGCACGGGCCAGGGCACGCCGTCACGCTGTACACACATCTTGCCGTCCGCGAGGACGCGCTGACCCTGTACGGCTTCATCACCGAGGAAGACCGTACCATTTTCGAGACGTTGATCGGCGTCAGCGGGGTAGGCCCCAAGCTGGCCCTGTCCATTCTGAGCAGCCTGTCCATCGATCACCTGCGCGCGGCAGTGGGCCGCGAGGAGCCGGAAATTCTGACGCGCGTCCCAGGCATTGGCAAAAAGACCGCTGAAAAGATCATTTTTGAATTGAAGGGCAAGCTGGGCGTGGGTATGATGCCCGGCATGAGCATCTTGAGCGATGCCGACACCGAAGTGATCGCGGCGCTGACCGGCATGGGCTTCAGTGTGGTCGAAGCGCAGAGCGCCATCCAATCCATCCCACGCGATACGCCCAAAGACGTAGAATCGCGGATTCTGGCCGCGCTGCAATACTTCAGTTCGTGATTGCCACCATGCAGTTCGACTACCGCACCGAGCCGCACCGCAGCGCGTTGATCATCGCCGGGGGGCTGGTGCTGCTGGCCGCTGTCGTGCAACTGGCTCTGCTCCGGGCCGTGTTGCTGGCTGTTGCGGCTGGCCCTGGCGCGTGGGCACTGCTGCAATGGCGGCGGCAGGGGCGCGGCGTGCGCTTGCAAACGGACGGCGTGGAGATACAGCCGTCGCTGATAGGGCCTATCCGGCAAATCCCTTACAGCGCCATTCAAGGCTACCTGACTACACCCCGGAGCCAACTGGTTGTCGCCTATCAGAAACCTGACAAAGTATCAACGTCCACCGAAATGCCGCACGCCCTGACCGATATCCGCCCCGAGACGCATCGCACCGGGCCGCATTATGGCCTGGCGGTGACACCTGCCGTCGCTAACCCCACCGCTTTGACAGCGGCACTGGCGGCGCGCGTGCCTCAGTCGCCACAGCCTCACTTTACACAGGAGGATCTGAAGGCGTGGATGCGGCGACGGCGGCTCCGCAACGCGATTCTGGTTATGCTGGCGGTGCTGGGGACTCCGCTGTACATTATCCTGATTGGGCGGGTCATCGCCTCCCTTCAAACGATAGGTGTCTATAACAGTGGTCGATAAGACAGATAACGCAAACGGCACGCACCCGTTGATCGGTAAGCGCGTTGAAGTGCTGGACAAAGGTTTCGTTGAGCTGCAAGCGCTGATGGGCAACGACCTATCTATCGTCAATGCAGCGCGGGTATCCTTCCTGGGCGAAAGCAAGGGCGAAGAGAAAGACAGAAAGCTGCTATTCTATTTGATGCGCAATCGCCACACGTCACCATTCGAAATGGTGGAGTTCAAATTCAGGCTGCGCTGTCCACTCGTAACATGGTGGCAACTTGTCCGGCACCGGACGTTTTCGCTGAATCTGCAAAGTGGCCGGTATACGCCATTTGAAGAAAATGACTTCTACGTTCCAGACGTGTGGCGAAGGCAGTCAAGCGACAACAAGCAAGCCAGCGAGGGCACGCTCGACTCTTTAGAAGGCGATGCGCTGACTCAGGAACTCGTTGAGCATTATGCGCGCTCCTACTTGTTGTACGAGAAAGCACTGCAAATAGGAGTCAGCCGGGAGATGGCCCGTCTGTTTTTGCCAGGCTTTGCCGTCTACTATACAGGCATCGTCAAAGTGGACGCGCACAACTTGATGCACTTCCTTCATTTACGGATGGCCCCCGATGCACAGCATGAAATCCGTGCCTTTGCAACAGCCATCTATGAGCATTTCTTCAAGCCTGCCCTGCCCTGGACAGCCGAAGCCTTTGAGAAATACGTCTTGCAGCGGGAAGAGGTCTGAGCTGGTGTTCCGCACTTTTTGGGCGAAAGGCACTAGCAGGTTGTCGGAGAACCCTGTAAGAGGAGAGGCGGGGTAAACTGGAATGATGAGCAGACAATTCCAGAAACCAGATTACGAAGCGGTACTGAACAAGACGATCCAGGTGAGCGA
>Ga0070741_10001112_pt1 | contig 85753 bp, 77 predicted proteins | sample Coa_R1_4_FD_66440 | JGI IMG/M metagenome (GOLD analysis project Ga0070741, IMG submission 66440) | Surface soil microbial communities from Centralia Pennsylvania, which are recovering from an underground coalmine fire - Coalmine... | ecosystem: Environmental > Terrestrial > Soil > Unclassified ... | reverse complement strand
GCCAAGGATCTCTGGCTACAAGTGCGACTGCTCGAGGGCCGTTGCCGCGACAAGCTGCTGCCCGACGAGCGCCGCCTCGAAGCGCTCGACGGGTTCCTCGGCGAATACCACAACGTCGTCTTGCTGGAACGGATCCTCGTCACGGAAGCGGTGGCGTCGCGCCAGGACACGGCGCGGTGCTTGCGGCTGCTGCGCCGCTATCAGGCCGAACTGCGCTATCGCGCGACGACGATCGGACGGGCGATTGCCGAGGAGAAGCCGCGGCATTTCGTCCGGCGCGTACGGGGCTATTGGCGCGCCGCCAAGCGGGCCACCGCGCCGACGTCCCCGCGGAGACGAGGACGTCGCGCCGGTTGATCGAGGCCGCCTGCTTCATCGATTGCCCCTCCGCTGAACACGTCATCGCTCGGCGGAGCAGCGTGTCAACCGCGAGGGCTCCGTGTCACGGGACGTGAGTTCTCTCGCCAGCCAGATACCACAAGCGTACCGGCGCCTCGGGCGCCTCGCGAAACATGCACGACACATGGCCGTCTTCTGACGCGACGAGGACGACGCTGCCAGCATGGTCCGCGGCGTACGTAGCGGCGGCACGATGACGTGTGCCGCGACTGCCGAATTCAATGAACCGGGAACGGCCAGCGTCGGCATCCGTGGCCTGTTCGACGGCGACGGGCTGGCCGACCGGCAGGATCACGCCGAATGCCACGAGCGCCAGATCCCGATTGAGCAGAACGGCGCCGTCGATCGCGGTGAGGCGGCCGAATTCTTCGACCAAGTGTTCGGCCTCGGTCAGAAATGCGTTGCGAAGAAGCTGCCTGAATGCGGGCCCAGAGGCCTCTGATTGCGCAGGCGACTCTGCGGTCGGCGCGCCCCCGGCCCGCCAAGCGAGGCGTATCAACGCCGACAGCGACGAATCGAGCGTCATTTTGTACGGCGCCGTCTCCGCGACCGCAGGCCGCTCGTCCGCGCTGACGATCAGAATCCCGCCGTGACCGTGCGCCACCATCTCGCGGACGAGAAAGCCGATGGCGTCGACGTAGCGGGGCACGACTTCTTCGTCCACGCCGGCGCTCCTGGCGATGGCCCGCAGGGCGTTGCTCACGGGCCCGGCGGAGAACACGGCGTCGTCGTCGACGGTCACGATCGTGCCGCGCTCGTATTCGAGGAGGCGGTCGTGGCCGCTGCGAATCGATAGGCAGCCCGGCCGCGATGCCACGATCCGGAGGAACGGGTCGGGCCCCGTGCTGAACCCCTCGCGTGCCAGACCGGCGATCCCAAGTGTGCCGTCGTCGAGTACGGCCACCGCGGCATGGATGCGCTCGTCGGAGCCCATGGCGGCGAGCTTGACGAGCTCGCGGGTCGAAAACGGCCGCGGCGAGGCAAACCGGAGAATCTTCCAGCGGTAGAGGGGCAGCGCTCCCACAGTGCCTTCTGGGATCACGAGATCCTCAAACGTCCGGCCGAGGAACGCCACGCTAATCGGGTAGTGATCGCCTTCGTAGGTCTCCAGCCCCGCGAAGAAGATCGTCGTGAGCAACTGAACGAGCTCGTCGTCGACGATTTCGAGCAGGCATCCGGTCTTTGGCGTGAGACGTTTCCGGATCAACTGAACGAGCGCGGGTGGGAATACGTAGGTGGTCATGACGGCTCCGGCTGCTGTCCTGAATCGTGCGCGCCCGGTGCCGCCGCGACGAGCGTGTCCGCTGGCACCGCGGGGCCGTCGAGCGGAAGCGCGACGTGGAACGCGGTGACACCGTCCGGCGCGCTCTCGGCCCAGATTCGTCCGGCGTGGGCCTCGACCAGGCCCTTGGCGATATACAGGCCCAGGCCGAGTCCTTTGGTCTTGCCGGCCTGCGCCGCACGCGACCGCGCATACCGCTCGAAAACGAATGGCAGGTCGTCGGCTGGGATGCCCGGCCCGCGGTTCGTCACGACGATATCCGCGGTCCCGCCGCTGTGCGTCACCTCGAGGCCGATCTCGGTCTCCGGTGAACCGTACTTGACCGCGTTCGACAGCAGGTTCGCAACGATCTGCTCGAGTCGTTGCGCGTCGGCCTTGACGAACAGGCGAACGTCTGACGGCATCCGTACCCTGGTGCGGGACGCGGCCAGCGACGCGCGCTCGACGATGTCCTCGATCAGATGGCCGAGGTCGAGTCGTTCGAGCGTCACGCGCAGCCGGCGGGTGTCGAGCAGCGATGCATCCATCAAATCGTTCGCCATTCGACTCAAGCTCTCTGCCGCGGATCGGATTTGCCGAATGTCTTCGCGCTGCGCCGCGCCGACGGCGGTGCGCAGGAGGAGCGCGCTTCTCAGCGAGATGACGCTGATCGGCTGGCGAAGATCGTGCGCGACGATCGACGCCCATTCTTCGCGCAGCTGCTCGAGTTGCTTCAGCGCCGTGATGTCCTGAACGACCATCGCGGCCCCGCCCGGTCTTCCCTCTGCCGTGATGACGGGGGCGGCGCTCACCAGGAGCGGCACCGTCGACTGATCGAGCCGGCGCCCGACGAACTCGCGTGCCTGGGTGATCTCCTGGGTGGCCATCGCTTTCACGATGGGCAGGTCGTCGGCGGCGAGCGGCTCGCCGGAGGGCTGGCGCAGGTCGATCGTGAAGACATTGCCGTACCGGTCGGGCACCGGCGTCCGCGCGTTGGAGAGTGCGCGGAGCGACCGATTCTCCATCGTGACGTGCCCATCCGCGTCCATCAGCATGATGCCTTCCGGCATCTGATCGATGACCGTTTGCAGCCAGGCATGCGCGTGTCCTTCGGCCGCGTACAGCCGTGCGGTCTCGATCGCGATGCCGGCGCGCCCGGCGAGCATCTCGACAATCTGCTGGTCTTCCTCGGTGAACTCCGCGCCGTCGCGCTTGTTCGCGAGGTAGAGGTTGCCGACGGCGTGGCCGCGATACCGAATTGGGACGCCGAGAAAGCTCCGTATCTCGGGGTGATGGGGAGGCACGCCGCGGTACTCCGGATGCTCGCGCAGCTCGCGGAGGCGGATGGCTTTGTTCTCCCTGGCGACGAGTCCGAGCAGACCGACCGCACAGGGAGGACGTCCAATCTTCGTCAGTTCGTCCCCACCGACGCCGACGAACGCCCAAACCTCGAATGGATGTGTCGCGTCGCCGCCGATCGCCGCCGCGGCGTACGCGGCGCCCGTCAGATGCTGCGCATTGAGCGCGATCGTCTGGAACACCGTCCGCACGCTCTCGCCTGGCAGGCCGGCCACCGCCTCAGACATTTCCTCGCTGGCGGCCGCCACGACCTCGAGATGGCGTCGCATGCGGCTCACCAGATCTTCGGCGCGCTTTCGCGCGACCAGATTGCGCACGCGCGCGCGGAGCTCGGCGGGCGAGAACGGCTTGTCGAGATAGTCCTCCGCCCCGTCGCTCAGCATCCGGACGCGGAGTTCCTCGTCGGTTTTCGCCGTCAGCACGACGATGGGCGTCGAGCTGAATTCAGCCTGCTGGCGCAGCCGGTGCACGAGCTGATCGCCGCTCATTTTCGGCATCATGACGTCGGTCAACACGAGGTCCGGCCGCTCGGTCGTCGTCTTGTCGTACCCTTCCACGCCGTCGAACGCCGACACGACGTCGAACCCGTCGCTCCGCAGGGTGTCGCCGATGAAACGGCTCATGTCCCGGTTGTCCTCGACGACGAGCACGCGGCCCGCCCCGTTTGCGTCCCCTCGAACCGCCGGCGCGGCCACGGGAGACTCGCGCAGTTCGTCAACGAGTTGCTCGATGATCGGCATCGCCGTCTGTTCACCGGCGGCCGGTCGGACCTCGGTGCCAGGCGGCGCCTGCGACGGCAGATCGAGGACGAACAGCGCGCCGCCTTCCGGCGCCTCGCCGGCTGACACGGTGCCCCCGAGCAAGACGGCGAAGTCCTTCACAATCGACAGGCCCAGGCCGGTTCCGGGGCGTCGCCGTGTCAGATCGCCCTCGATCTGCTCGAACCGCTCGAACACGGCCTGGCGCTTGGCCGCGGGAATCCCGGGACCGCTGTCGCCGACCTCCATATGAATCCCCGGACCGCTTTCGCGCAGCGATACCCACACGCGGCCATCACGCGGCGTGAACTTGAACGCGTTGGACAAGAGGTTGAGGACGATGCGCTGGAACTTGTCGGCATCAATCTGGACGCGGAGCGAGGGCGGCGTGTCGACGACGAATTCGACGTGCTGGTCGTCTGCGACGGCGGAGAAATGATCCGTGACGAGACGCACGAGCGCCGCCGCATCGGCTTTCGAGTACTCGGGCTTGACGCGGCCCGCTTCGAGCCGCGCGACGTCGAGCAGGTCGTTGACGTGTCGAAGGACGGTGCGCGCGTTCCGCCGGATGACCTCGAGATCTCTTCTCAGGCCAGCGTCGAGATCGGGCGTCTCGCGGAGATGCTTCTCGACCGGCCCGAGGATCAACGCAAGGGGCGTTCGAAGCTCGTGACTGACGTTGGCGAAGAACCGCGTCTTGACTTCGTCGAGCCTCGTGAGCTTCTCGTTCAGCCGCGAAATCTGCTCGTTGGCGTGTTGCAGCCGTCGATTCGATTCTTCGATCGCTTCTCGCGCACGCCGGATCTCCGAGATGTCGCGGGTGATCGTGCCCATCCCCAGCGTCTGGCCCGTGTCGGGGTTGCAAATCATGAAGTGCGTGTCCAAAACCGGGATCGCGTTGCCGGTCGGCCAGTGCCGAAACGCGGTCTCTCCTTCCCAATGGCCGCGCTCGACCATCCCCTTGACGATCACGTCGGAGGCGAACGCCCGCTGATCCGGTGCGTAGTAATCCGGAATCGCAGTGCGCTCGATCGGAAAGTCCGGCGTCAATCCCACCATGCGCCGCCCGGCGGGATTGAGGTACACCGGCTTTCCGCTGGCGTCGGCAATGCCGATGAAGTCAGGAGAGTTCTCGACGAGCGCGGCGAAGATCCGGCGTTCGCCCACCGTGCGGTTCAGTTGTGCGTTCACCGCCTCGACCGCCGCCAGGGCGGCGCGCGTCTGGCGCTCTTCGTGTTCCGAGTGCCTCGCGGTGTGCCAGATCGTTCGCAGCATGATGGCGGCCATCAGGAGGACGAACGCCGCGCTCTGGGCGCTGACGTCATACCATCCTGCCGCCACGCCGAGGCGTGACAGTGCTCCAACGAACGGCGGCGCGACGATGCCGGCCAGGAGGATTCGCCTGGTCATGTGGCCGCTTTCCGTGTCGCTCGTGACGAGCGTCATCATGCCGTCGCTGGGCCGTCGGAACAACAGGGCGATGACGAGAAGAAGGAACGCGATCGCCGTCTCCACCGCCATGCCGATCGCGGACGTGTTGAGCGGAACCCCGTAGAGCGTGTGTGTGGTGAAGATGTATCCCGTCGCCGCCGCGACGGCGTTGGCGCCGGCGGCGATCGCCGCGATCTGTCCAACCGAAATCAGCCCCACGCCTTCGTTGAACGCGAAGAGCGCGCTGCCGAGGAGGACGAAATTCAACGCGGTTTGCGGCGAGGGGCGTCCGGGAAACGGCTGGCTCGCCGTCGGGGCGCCTCCATCGAAGATCCGATCGATCCCCACGTTCCAGCCGAAGACGTACTCGCCCAGCGTGAGCAGCCCCAGGAGCAGAATCGCCGACGCCAACAGCATGACGACGACCCTGCGACGGAAGCCCGCCGGACGCTCAGGCGTCAGGAAGACGCCGAGCGAGGTTAGCGCGAGCCCCGCGGCCGTATTGGCCTGCACCGCCGGCAGGGTCGGCAGTACCTGACTGAGCAACGGGATGTCGAGGATCCGGCCGATGGCAGTCAACGTCGGGACGACCAAGGCGACACTGCAGAGCAGCCTCGACGTATCGAAAATCCGCCGCGCCACCTCGACTCTGTTGCTCGAGCCGGAGAGGTCAGTCTGAGCCACGGCCGTTCCTCCTGGGAGGGCTATCGCCCGCAATCGGCCGCCGGTTCTTCGATGGACGTCAGTGCGGCGACGGCGGCTTCGAGCTCGTCGAGGCCGAACGGTTTGCGCAGCAGCCTGGTTCTCGCGCCGAGCGCGCGCACCTGCGCTGGAATCTGCTCGTCTCTGAGCGCCGTCATCACGATGACAGGCACCCTGACGCCGGCGGTTCGCATGGAGCGCAGCGTCCTGAGGCCGTCCATCCACGGCATCGAGATGTCGCTGATGATCAGGTCGAACTGGTTTCCTTGCGCGTACTGATCGACAAGCTCCCCGCCGCTCGTGGCCCTCACCACCTCGTGACCCAGCCGCTCGAGCGCGTCGGCAACGGCTCCGAGCATTTCGGGATCATCGTCGGCCACCAGCACGCGAGCATGGGCTGCCACGAGACTCCCTTCAGGCGCGCGTACGAAGCGCGGCCATCAGAACACCGTCCCTCATGTGTTCAGAATCCGGCTCTTTCGATTTGCGGACTATGCCAATTCGGCATCTGAGCCCCACGTCGTTCTTGCGCCTTCGTGGGGTCACGACGAGCGTGGAGCGCAGGCTCTCCGCGACGCGTCGACGCGCGCGACGGACTTCGGCATGGGTGAAGGCCGATCACGACGACGACCGCAATCGACGTCGCGAGCGGATCGCGATGGTCGCGATGCCCACCACGACGAAAATCATCGCGATGACGATATCCATGGAATCTCCTCACATTCCGATGACCCGCTGATCGAAGTGGCGCCGTTCATCGCGTCCACGCCACCTCGACACCGAACGTCCAGGCGGGGTCGTCCGCGGTCCTTCTCACGTTTCGATAGAGATCCGCCTGCACGCTGAGTTCGTGGGGACCAAGCTCGAACGAGCGCCCGACGTCGACGCCGACTGGCACGGTCCAGCCGGCGTCGGCCGGCAACTTCCAGTCGCGCGACACGGTCGGGTTCGCGTTGAAATACCACTTGTTCGAGAACGAGTAGCTGATGGTCAGCTCGATCTGCGTGAGGCTCACCGGATCGCGCGCGCTCGCGCCGGCGACCGACCACAGATGGCTGATGACAACGCCGTTGATCCACCCGTTGTTGACAAAGACCAGTGCTCCTGTCGGCCCCGCTGACCATTTCCCGGTGCTCTCGATGCCGCCGGTGGCAGTTGGCGTTTGGACCATCGGGCCTGCGCCCCAGGTCCACGGGCTCGTTGTCGTCCGTGTGACGAATGCGGAAACGTCGATGTCGCCGAAGCCTGACGCGGATTCGCCGCCGCGAACCCACGTGATCGGGACGTTCGAGCGCGAGACGAGGCGCCAGTCGCCGGGCAAGTCGATAGGCACGCGCGGCTGAAGGTTGAAGGTCTCGGAACGGCCGGCGCCTTCGACCGACATGTCAATCACCGTCTCATTGGCCAGCGGGTTCAGTTTCTCGGCTTGCGCGAGGACGGGCATCGGCGCGGCTGCCGCCAACACCAGCGTTACCGCCAGGCGAAGGCCTATCTTCGTCACGCGTCCATGCTAGACAGCGTCGCGAGGCGCGACTATGCAGATTCGGCGTTCATCCGCGATGCGACACATGAGGAAGCGGACCGCGCCATTCTCGCACGCGTCCTTCGGCACGCGCGCGTCCTCGCGATGCCGGATCTGCATAGCCGTCACCGCCGTCACGTCGTAGGTTCGACGTGAGGTTCACATGATGTTCAAACGACTCGCGGTGTTGCTGTTCGTGGCGGCATTGCCGGCGCTTGCGTTCGCGCAGGACGCGAGCGGACCCGACTCCTCGGCGATCGCCGATCAGACGCAGCCGGGAGCGGAAGCCGGTAACTGGTTGATTGCCGAGCCTGGGTTCGTCTCGCAGGGCCTCGACTTAGCCACGCGCGTTTTCGGCGACGGCATGACGCCGCCGAAAACCGGGTTCTACCCGGAGTTCTCCAACATGATCACCGGGTCCGGCTTCATCTCCGTCGGTCCCGGGTACCGGTACAACTTCAAGAACGGCAATGCGTTCATCGACATGTCTGCCGCCGTCTCGTGGCACTTGTACAACATGGCGCAGATCCGGATCGAAGCGCCGCAGCTCGCCAACGATCACGTGACGTTCGGCGCGCAGGCGATGTACCAGGACGATACGCAGGTCAGCTACTACGGTATCGGCCCCGACCACGTCAGAGGTGATCAGGCGCAGTACCGACTGAAGACCGCGGACTTCGTCGGCTACATGGCGGTGCGTCCGGTCGACTGGCTGTCGTTCGATGCGGAAGGCGGATGGCTGAAACGGCCGCAGATCCTGTCGACGTCCGGCACGTTCAACCCGAACTATCCGGATGCGCGCGTCCTCTACGCCGGCGACCCCGCCATGAACGACGCCTACCAGCCGAACTTCGTCCACTCCGAGTTCTCGCTGACGGCGAACACGCTCGACTCGCGCAGCCATCCGACGTACGGCGGGCTGTACCGCGCCGCGCTGTCCACGTTCTGGGATGAGAGCACGGGTAAGTCCAACTTCAACCAGTGGGAAGCTGAGTTCGTTCAGATGGTTCCGCTCGGCGATCGGCGGTTCGTGCTCGGCCTGCACGGCTGGACGGTGCACACCGAAACCGGCGCGAGCGCCCAGGTGCCGTTCTATCTGCTGCCGTATGTCGGCGGCAACAACACGCTTCGCGGATACGACGACTATGAGTTCCACGATCTGAACACGCTGGTCGGGACCGCGGAGCTCCGCGTCGCTGTGCTCGCGCATATGGACTTGGCCGCGTTCTACGACGCCGGCAACGTCGCCGCCAGGTACCGCGATCTGGACTTCGACAAGACGTCGTGGGGCGCGGGGCTGCGCCTGCATCTGAACAAAGCTACGTTCGCGCGCATGGACGTCGCACACGGGTCGGAGGGATGGCGGTTCGTCTTCCGGACGAGCGATCCGTTCAAGCTGTCGCGCGTCACGCGTCGACTGGCGGCGATTCCGTTCATGCCGTAGCCGAAGGCGATGACCAAGCGCCCCACGGGATGGGTCGTCGCGCTGGTCGGGCCCGTCGTTCTCGCGACGGGCCTCGGCGTCGGCGCCGCGCCGGCGAGGCACAAGCCAGCCGCTGCCGTCTCATCCACGGCACCGCTGTCGACGCTCTGGGAAGAGCCGACGGATCTCCCTGATCGGGATCTGTTCTACGGCCCCTGGGGCCGCGAGAACGCACCCGACCCGCAGGCGGTGTACACGTATCTGCGGCCTAAAGAGGGCGGGGTCAACCCCGGCGTGATCGTTCGCGATCCCGAGAATCGCGAGTGGCACGTCAAGCAATCAGCGGCCGACAATACAAAAGGCGCCGAAGGACCGGTGGAAGTCGTTCTGTCGCGCGTCCTGTCGGCCATCGGCTATCACCAGCCGCCGGTGTATTTCCTGCCATCGTTCAGGATGCAGAAATCGCTCGGCGCCCCGAAGACCGAACCGGGCGGGCGGTTCCGCCTGGCGCGGAAGGGACTGAAGGATATCGGGAGCTGGGCATGGATGAATAACCCGTTCCGCGACACCGTGCAGCTACGCGGACTCCTCCTCGTCCTGGACGTGTTCAACAGCTCCGATCTGAAGAATTCGAACAACACGGTCTACACGGTGCGTGACGGGGACGCGACCGCACAGTGGTTTGTGGTTCGCGATCTCGGAACCGCGCTAGGCGAAACGGGCCGGCTCGCTCCGATGCGGAGCAATCCGTCCCTGCTCGGCAAGCAGCCGCTGATCGCCGGCGTCTCCGGCGGGTACCTGCGCTTCCATTATCGAGGGCGGCACCAGGAGTTGTTCGACCGGCGCATCACGCCGGCCGACGCGGTGTGGGCGGGAACGCTCCTGTCGCAACTGAGCGACAAGCAGTGGCACGACGCGTTCTACGCCGGCGGCTACACGCCTGAGGTCACCGACCGTTTCTTGACTGTGATCCGTGCCCGCATTGACGAAGCACTTCACGCGGATGACGCCGTCACGACGTCGAGAGCGAGACACTGATACCGGCTTGAACACGCGGCGCGCGGCTTTGCGTCGAGCGCGGGCGGCATCTATTTCCTGGTCGACGCGGCGTAGACGGTTTTCCAGTCGTCCTTCATGCTGACGACGGTCCACCCTTTTGCGCTGGCTTCATCGAGACCCTTGTCGAGCGCGCCCACGGGCGACTGGCGGTCGTACGCGAATTCGCGCGCCGCGTCGGTGTGGTGCACGTAGAGACAGAACCGAGCACCGGGGCCGGCAGCGGTCCACTCGAGCATCTGCAGGTCGCCATCGGAGTTGCCGAATGCGGCGATCGGGCGGCGGCCGATATGCTCGTTGATGCCGACCGGCTTACCGCCATGGTCGTCGTTGAAGTTCAACTCCGGCAGCCGCACGAGCACCGGCGTGCCGTCGCGCAGTTCGAACTTCGTCTTCACGCTGCTGCCGACGACTTGCTCCGGCGGAATGCCATAGGCCTGCTCGGCAAACGCACGGAGGAACTCGATGCCGCCGCCGGACACGATGAACGTCTTGAAGCCGTTGGCCCGCAGATAGCCGAGGACTTCGAGCATCGGCTGGTACGTCATGTCCACGAAACGCTTCCCTGTTGTCGGATGCGTCGCGGTGGCGATCCAGTCTTTCACGATGTGATCGAACTCCTCGGTGGTGTTACCCGTGTGTGTGGCCATCACCATGTCCACGAGCGCGCGCTCGCCGCCCGCCACGGCGGCCTTCACGTCGCCCTTGAGCACGGACGCAAAGGGCTCCTTGTCCTTCCACTCCGGATGCCGCGGCGCGAGCGCTTTGATGCGGTCGAAGACGAAGAACAGTTGGACGTACATCGGCTGCTCGGCCCACAAGGTGCCGTCGTTGTCGAATGTCGCGATGCGTTCGGGGACGGGAACGAAGTCCGGCGAACCGGGTGTCGTCACCTTCTCGACAAACGCGATGATCGAGCGCTTGGCGTTGCCGTCGTTCCATGACGGCAGCGGATCCGAGGCGCCGCCGACGGCGGTGGGAGTGCAGCCGATCTGCCACAGCTTTTTCGACGCGGTGCCGAAGTTCCCGAGTTGGTAGATCGCGACACCGGCCGGCCTGAACGTGACGGTCTCGAACGGTTCGGACTTCAGCGCCTTGACGAACGCCTCCGTCGCGACGCCTGCCGTGACGTGCGGAAAGTAATTCGCGCCGGTGCTCTTGGGCACGAACGTCTCGACGTACGGGACGATGTCCGCGCCTTTCGGGGTATCGATGAACGCCGACTCCGTGCCGCCGCTGGCCGCGAATGGCGCCACGGCGTCCGCGACCTTCTGTTGCAGCCGTGTCAGCTCTGGTGTGCGTTCCACCACGATGGCCGTGAGGGCGGCGCCGTTCCAGATCTGGTACAGGAGACCGGTCGCTTTCAACTGCAGATCACCGGGACGCTCAGTCGCGAGCACCCTTGTGATCGCGGCCGTCACGGCGTCGAAGTCTCTTACGCGAATAAAGCGCTGCAACATCGTCACGTGCGGCGCGTGCGTCGCGTCGAGCGAATATCCCTCGGGATAGTTCGCTCGCAGTCGAGCATTGATCTCGTTGGCTTTGGCGACCATCGTCTGATCCGGTTGGAGCAGGACGTCGATCGCGATCAGTTTGTCGCCAGCCGGTGCGGCGGCGTGATGCTGCGCCGCTGACGGCAGCGCAAGTGCCGCGCTCACCAGCAGGCCGATGACAAGCGCGCGAACAGAAGGTATGGTGGCTGTCTTCATGGTCGTCCCCTCTCTCGTCTTTGTGTTGTTCCCACGGCGCTATCGGGGGAAGAGGAACGAGAAGTTCAGCCGGAACCGCCAGATGGCGGCGCTGTCGGAGGTCGCCGCCACCGGTCCGGCTCCCATCTCGATCTGCACGTGCTGATGACCGAGCACCGTCACCTTGGCGACCTTGAACACCATCGGTGAGTTCCACGTGTTGGTCGAGGGCGCCTTCCAGTTCGCGCTCGCCTCGAGCGAGTAGCCCAGAGACAGGCCATTCCCCAGGTTGTAGTTCACGAAGGGCTGGATGAACGTGATGTTGAAGTCGTCGCGGTCGATAGCACCGCTCACCGACCAGATCTGGTTGTAGAGCGCGCCGATGGTCCACTTGCCCGGCTGCACCAACGCCACGAACGCAGAACCGAGGCCGAACTTCTCGCCGCCGAGCAACACGTCGGTGGCCGCGGGGAGGATGAAGACCGGGCCGACGCCCACCGTGACGGTGTGCGCTTTCGATGGCGTGAAGAACGCCGTCGCCGTCACGTCGCCCAGGCCGCCGAGCCTCACGCTGCCGTCGGGTCCTGGACGCGACTCGAGCGGCATGATGACGCGCAGGATCACGTTCGCATTGGACGTGGCCCGGTACGGGATGACCGGTTGAATGTTGAGCGTCGTCGCTTCGGCATGGCGATCGCCGATACCGAAGTCGAAATTGCTCTGGAACGGCAGGGAGATGAGCGACGAGACCGGATTCTGGGTCGCCCTGGCGAGTGCGTCAGCGTCGTGATGCGGCGGCTGATCCGGAAGGTTATCCTGCAACGGCGGCTGCTCGGCGGGCTTTGGCGCGGCCGGCGCCTGCGCGGCGGCCGGCCGAACAACGAGCAGGACCGCCATCGCGCCGAGAGCCAGCATCTTCGTCCAATTCGGTGTCATGCCGTCTTCCTTTCAGCAGTCTGCGGACCGCGGGTTTATGCGTGTCGTCGGTCGTCGGTTGAATCACGCGGGCGTCCTCACTGCCCTGTTGCTGCGCTGATGCAGTCCAGGGCTGACCGACAGATAAATCGTTGCGATGACCATGAAGGTCAGCGCGCACGGGACCATCACCGGCAACGCGGTCGCGGGTGTCAGGGTCGCGCTCGCGATCGCGATGGCCAGTCCGGGATGGCGCACCGCGCACTCGACCGCGAGGCCGGCCTTCTCGTGCGGATCCTCGGGGCCAGCCACGTACCCGATCGCCAGCGCCGCGACGCTCACGAGCGCGATGGTCAGGTAGGACCACGCGGGCATGTTCAGCAGCGTCGAATAGAACTTGGCGAGCACGAGCACCACGACCAGGACGATGCCCATCATCCCGGCCTTGCCGATGCCCGGACCGAACCGGTCGGCGGCGGCGGGTGCCAAACCCCGGACCGTGAGTCCGAGGGCGAGCGGAAGGAGATTCGTCCGAGTGAGAGTCCACAGCATCGATCCGCGATGGACTTCGGGCTGGAAGCCGAGCGGGCCGGACAGCACCGACAGCACCGCCGGCACGGTCACGATGGCGAGCGCCGAGAAGACCAGATGGAGCCGTGCCATCAGCGGGGCGCTGGCGCCTTTCTTCGGGGCGTTCGCGACCATGAGCGGCGCGGGTGGACATGCCACGAGGATTGCGAGGCCGGTGGCGAGCGCCGGATCCGGACGGAGCCCGAGGAGGATCGCCAGGGCCGCCGCGGGGACCAACACGAGCACGGCGGCGAGAATGCGCAGCATCACCCAGGGGCGGTCCTTGAAGAGGCTCAGCACGTGACTCGGCGGGATCGAGAGCCCCTGGCCGAAGACGACACAGGCCACAGCGATCGGCGGCACGAGCTTGAGCAGATCGATGATGAAGTCCTTCACGGAACGCCAACCTTTCCGATCGCGAGTCGCTCCTCAGTGATGTTCGGAAGAGGGGCGAGGTCAGCGACCCATGAGCGCCTTCACGCGCGCGTAGGCCTGTCGATGTTCCAGCTCCGCGCGAAGGAGCTCGGCTTCCATCTGGAGCTGTGCCGGATCCACGTTCTGGTCGTCGGCGACCTCGCTCGCCTCGATCACGCGAGGCGCTGACACCAGGCGACGCGCGAATTGCACGAGCTCTCGCGAGCGTTCCAGCTCGAAGTAGCTGCTCCGCACCGCGGCGAGCGCCTTCTCCTTGTTCACCTGCACGGCGAGGTCGGCGGCGGCGACTTGTGCCGCGCGCTCTTTCACACCGCGCTCGCGCTTGCCGGAATCGAAGAGCGTATAGCTCGCCATGACGCCGATGTACGAGAAGTCCTCCGGCAGCACGACGTTGATCGCCGTCTGGTGGGCATAGCCGCCGATGACGGCGATGGTGGGGACGTACTCCATCTTCGCCAGTGCCGAGGCGGCGTGCGCTTTGACTGCGGTCTGTTCGGCTTCAACGACGTCCGCGCTCGCCGCGGCCTGCGCGACGACATCCGCCAACGAGAGGTGTTCCACGAGAAAGTCGGGCGGAACGAGCTCGAGACCGGTCTCCGACGGTAAGCCAAGCAGTTCGTTGAGTGATGCGGTCAGCTCCTTCACCTTGCCGGTGGCGAGCAGCCACGATCGGGCCGCGCCAATCGCAACCGGCTGCTGTTCGGCCGACACCTGGATTCTTCGAACCTGCGCGCGAACGCTGACCAGCTCCCGTTCGGCGACGAGCAGATCGAAATAGGCTTTCTCGACGAGGCTCGCTCGTTCTTTGGCCGGCATCCCCGCCTTCGCGCGAGCGATCGTCTCGTCCGCCCGTGCGATCTTCACGAGCTGACGGACCTGGAACAGCGGCGTGATCGGTTGCGCGACGGACACGTTCACCGCGATCGAATCCTGCGTGATGATGTTCACCGGCACGCTGAGCGTCTCGCCGAGAATTGGGCGCGGGGCGGAGAGCACCTCGCCCGGTCGCCGGTCGAAGTGGAGGTCGGAGAACTGGCCGCTGACGTTCGGGAAGTAAAGGGCCTTGACGCCGAGCCGGTGCTGCTCCGCCGCGTCGACCTGCAGCTGCCCGAGACGCACGAGCGGATCGCCGGCGACGGCAGCGAGCTGCTGCGCCTGACCGAGCGTCATGCGTCGTACGCTTGCGGACACACCAGGCTGAAGCGCAATCCCGAGCGGCACGCGGATCGCCACAGGGACTGACGATGGTTGGTCCGACGTCATGGACGGCGAATCCTGCGCGGCGGCAACGCCACTGAACAGAAGGCACACGGTCAGCGTCACGACGTGGCGGCGAGTCACGTCACAAGACCGTTGAAAGAATGCGCGTCGCTGAGACATGTTGTTCTCCTTCGCCCGCCTCTGCGGCCTTCGCCGGCTTCGAGGTCACGCGGTCACGTCCGAGATAGATGGTCTGGGAAGGAAACGCCAACTCGGTGCCGGTCTGCTCGATGACATCCATCACGCGCAGCAGGAGATCTTCCCGGATGCCGTAGAACTCCGCCAGACTTGTGGTTTTCACCTGGGCGAAGAGCTCGACGTCGAGCGAGCTGTCGCCCAATTTGACGAGGGAGGCGCGCGCCGAATCGGGATCGATTCGCGGATGGCTCTCGAGCAGCTCGCGGAGCTTGGCCAGCACCTGGCGCAACTGCGCCGGCGTCGTCTCGCAGCGGAAGCCGAGCACGGCCTGGATGAGCATTCGGTCCCGCCGCGTGAGGCTGACGATCGGCATCTTGGCGAGGACCGCGTTCGGAATGTTCGTGAGCGAGCGATCCACGCCGCGAATCCGCGTCGAGCGAATCCCCACCGCTTCAACCGTCCCCAGCGCGTCGCCGTACCGGCAAACCTCTCCAAATCGGACGGCTCTGTCGGCGACGAGGCTGATGCCCGCGATCAGGTTCTTGACTGTCGGCTGTACCGCCAGGGCCACAGCCAACCCACCCACGCCCAGCCCCGCGACGATCCCGTACAACGGCATGCCGATGCGGTCGGCGCCGACGGTCACCAACGCCGCCGCGGCGCCGATGCCGAGCAGGTGGACTTCGGCCCGGACAATGTGCGAGTCGAGGCGTTTGGGTCCGACACCGGGAGACGCGATGATCACGTCGGCGACGACCGATGCGACCCGCCACGCCAACCACGCCGCAGCCAGAAACGTGATCGCCGTTGTCGCGATCTCCACCGTGCTGGCGATCGATTCGACCAGGACGAGTTGCACCAGCGCCAGGTATTCGACGGCCGGCATCGCGAGCAAGACCGCGACGGGCATCGCGACCCGCCCCACCGCCCGCACAAGCGGAGACCCGTCGGCGGTTCGGTGGGTCGCGCGAGACACGACCACCAGGAAAAGCGCGAGCGTGCTGAAAATGAGCGCCAACGCGATCCACTTCCATCCCGATTGACCGGCGACCGGAGCGCGCAGCCATGCCGGAAGCGTCTGGATCCAGGCGTACGGGATCATCCAGCCGCCAGCGGTCGATATGACGTCGTGCAGATTTTCGACGGGGACCGGCCTGGTGTACGGCAATCCGCGCACGCGGTCGAAGAACTCGCGGGCTCTCGCGACCGTCTCGGCGCTGAACAGGAATTCTCCGGCGTGCGGTCCGCTCTTCACACGAACCAACACGATTTCGGTATCGGCAATGACCCACTGCTGCGCGGCGGCATTGCCGCCCGATTGGATCTGCTCCCTGTCGGGAATTTCAAGAAGAGGCGGTAGATCGATCCGGCTCAGGACCTCGTACAAGGCGTTGGCCGCTGCGTAGCCCGTCTTCAAACGCGCGGCCTGAGAGACTTCGCTCAGATCCAGGCCCTGACTCCGATCGTTGCCGAGCGAGACAAGGCGGTCGTACCTGGCGCGTGACGGTGACGACAGGTAGTCCCGCGCACACTCGGCGAACGCGTCGCCGGCGTCGAGGAACGTCTTGATGGCTGCGCGTGGGCTCGATCGGTCGGGCGGCTTGAGGGGGTGAACGTCCTGCCCGTACGCGAGGGTCGCGCCCAACCACAGCGTCAGCGGAAGAACGAGCCAGCGAATGCGGGTGAAGGGCGCCAGCATCAGCGAGCCATTCGCTGTCGGCCGTCTTCGCGACGACTCGGGTACGGTTGGATGTCTTGCGCGCTGATTACCGGCGCCACGCGGAACGGAGTGGCAAACCGAGAACCAACCTGCGCGATGACGAGTGGCGAGAGCCGATTGCGAGAAATCAGTCGGTACTGCGCGTTTTGATATCGAGCCGATGACCGGCGGCGACGGGACTCACGATATCCCGCGCTACGGTCACCGCATATCGTGAGCGCGGATGGCGCTCATGCTGCGCGTGGGGCTATGAGCCGCGGTTCGAACTGCGTCGACGTTCTTCCAGTAAGGCGGCGTGCTCGTGACAGACCCAACTCGCCACCCGCAGGTCGGCGACGACACCCAACAGATGCTCGGCCGGATTCGGGCAGTGTGGCCAGTCGCAAATGTACTCGGTGAGGATCTGTTCGTGGCCGTCGGCCGCGACAATGCCAGTCTTAATCGTGACGCGAGGCATGGAAACCCATTGTCGCCGTTTTCGATGTCGCCGTGAAGTCTGGTGCGATTACAGTCCGAGCACCCGCGCGAGAACCTTCTCGGCCAGGTCCGCAACGGGATACTTGAACAGCAACAGCGGAGTCAGCGGAATCACCGCGGCGGCGGTCAGTTGCGTGATCGTGCGACGCCCGATCGGCACCCCCCGCATGCCCCGCACGACGTTGACGCTGTTGGTCAGATCCGCGAGGGATTGCAAGTCTGGCGTGCCCAACATGTCCTCCGTCGCCGCACCGTCGGTCAGCCACTTCTGTTCGAACTTCGCCACATACCGCGTGGCGAAGGCCATGTAGGCGCTCATGCCCCTGGTGCGGCCGGCCCACAGCTTGTCGGTGAACACGAACAGCGGCCCCAGGAAGACGATCGCATCCATCGCCAGCACCACCGCCAGCCACGGATCGATCATCGAAACCGTCGTCGCTCCGGTCGAGAGACTCTCAACCAGAGATGCGCACTGGAGGAACGAGATCGCCGCAACGAGCGGCGAAAACCGCTGATGGATCCCTTGGAGCGACCCCAGCCCTCCGACGCCGTCGGGATGGCCTGCAAGCAGACGGAGGTTGAGGCGAGACACGCGCCAGAGAAAGCTGCTCCAGAGGCACAGTTTCCACAGCCACCGAAACAGCAGGAACTGGAACACCGTGAGACCGATGCCGAAATACATCCGCGCGGCGAGCGCGCGGCGCACCGGGTCGGCCGCGCCGGTTGCGCCGTAGGGCGTCAGTCTGGCGCCAGCGACTTGCAGGAGTACCGCCGCGAGAAGACACAGCGCTTCCGGCCACCACAGGTCTCTCCACCGTGCGTTGCGGACCACGGCCGTGTCGAGCGCCGCATGCTCGTCGGCGGGCACGAGGCCATTGACCGCAATCGAACGGACCCATGCGGTCATCCTCGGATCCACCCAAGTCTCGCACGCGAAGAACAACGGAATCGCGACCAGCAGGCGCGCGTGCGCTCCAATCACCGACAAGGACCACAGCCGATCGGCCACGCCGCCAATGACGGCCATGCCCACGATGACCATCCACGTGCCGATGCCGATCGCGAGCCCGAGGCGCATGGTATTCGTCTCGCCGCGTACGAGTCCCAAGCGGCGGCCCAGTTGGTGGAGAGGGCCGCCGAGCAACGAGAAGTCGGTGGTCAGACCGGTTCCGCGCCGAGCCGGGAGAGGTTCGATGCGCGCCATCGAAACGGCTTCAGCGCAAGAACCCCGCCAATCACAATCGAGCGAGCATCGACGCGACGATCGCATCCTGCTGTCGCATTCGAGACGCGCTCACAACATGCGGTGATGTTTCTGGACTCTCACCACCCGCAGTGAGCGGCGCCCGCAGTGCCCGTGTCCCGAGGCAGGAGTCCCGCAATTTTTCCGGTGTTTCGTCCGCTTCGACTCGCGCTCTGACTGGCGCGCCCCTTGCCTTTTACGCTATCCGATGGATAGCATCGCGCCACCTTCCGCTGGAACTCCGCCTCGCTTCCATCTCTTGGCGAAGCCGACCGGCTCGACCTGCAATATCGATTGCACGTACTGCTTCTTCTTGTCCAAAGAGGCGCTGTACCCGAACGACCGGCAGCGCATGTCCGAGGCCACGTTGGAGACCTACATCCGCCAGTTGCTGGAGTCGCATCGCGCTCCGCAGGTGACCGTGGCGTGGCAGGGCGGCGAGCCGACCTTGATGGGGCTCGACTTCTTCAAGCGGTCGATGGAGCTCGTCGAGCAGTACCGCAGGCCCGGACAGGCCGTGGAGCACACGTTTCAAACCAACGGCATCCTGCTCGACGACGAGTGGTGCGCCTTCTTCAAGGAGCACCACGTTCTGGTCGGTCTGAGCGTGGACGGGCCACGTGAGCTCCACGACGCCTATCGAGTCGATCGCGGCGGACGAGGGACATTCGACCGCGTCATCGCCGCCTGGCGGCTGCTGCAACAGCACGACGTCGACGTCAACATCCTCTGCACCGTCAACGCCGCCAATCAAACGCACGGTCGCGACGTCTATCGATTCTTCCGCGACGAACTCGCCGCCACGTGGATCCAGTTCATTCCGATTATCGAGCGCGCGACGAGCGAGACGATCCAGATCGCCAATCGCGGCTGGGGCGATCGAGCCGGCAGCAAGCGCCTGCTCTACACCCAGACCGGAACACTGGTGACGGAGCGGTCCGTCGGCAGCGAGCAATACGGTCGTTTTCTCGTCGACGTGTTCGAGGAGTGGCTGCGCCATGACGTCGGCACGGTCTATGTGCAGCTGTTCGACGTGACGCTCGAGGCGTACTTCGGGAGCTACACCCTTTGCCTTCACGCGCCGACGTGCGGCTACGGTCCCGCGCTCGAATCGAACGGCGACATGTACGCCTGCGATCACTTCGTCGAGCCGCGCTACCTCCTCGGCAACATCCACGAGACGCACATGCTCACGCTCGTGTCGTCGCCCGACCAGCGCAAGTTCGGCGACGACAAGCGCGACACGCTGACCGCGCAGTGCCGACAGTGCGACGTCCGGCCGCTCTGCAACGGCGGCTGTCCGAAGGATCGCTTCGCGCTGTCGCGCGACGGCGAGCCGGGCCACAACTATCTCTGCGCAGGACTGGAGCTGTTCTTCAGGCACACCGCGCCGATGCTGCGCGCGATGGCGCAATTGATTCAGCAGCGACGCTATCCGGCCGAAGTCATGGCGCGCGTCGTTGAAGAAGACAAGGCGCGGGGACCGTATCAGTCGTGTCCGTGCGGGAGCGGATTGAAGTTCCGCTTCTGCCACGGGAGCGCGGCGACCACTGCGCCGCACCCCTAACCATAGGAATCGTCTTTTCTCGAGGAGACTGTCATGGCAACCATCAGAGACGCAGTCAGCAGCTGGGCCCACGAGGCGAAGAAGAACGCCGGGTGGCTCATCGTCCTAGGAGCGGTGACGGTCGTCGCCGGCTTCCTGGCCATCGGATCTCCATTGGCGAGCGGCCTGACGGTCGTCGTCATCATCGGCGTCGCGATGCTCGTCGGCGGTATCGCGAGAACCGTCGGAGCGTTCAGCGCCGGATCATTCGGCGTCGGTATGCTCGCGTTCGTCGGCGGCGTCCTTACGTTCGGGGCCGGTGTGATCCTCGTGGCGCAGCCCGGAATCGGGCTGGCGACGCTCACGCTGATCCTCGGCGGGTGTCTCGTGATCGACGGAATCGCGAGCGCCGTCCTCGCATTCCAGGTGAGGCCCGAGACGGGATGGGGATGGATGCTCTTCAGCGCCACGATGGGAGTGATCCTGGGATTCCTCCTGCTCAGCGAGTGGCCGCTGTCTGGAGTATGGGCCATCGGCACGCTGGTCGGGATCAACTTGGTCTTCAGCGGTTTCTCGATCATCTCGGTGGGCGTGGCCGCGCGCAGCTTCGCCAAGCGGCTCGTTGCGTGACGCGCGTCATTCGAGAAACGAGCGCGATGACCATATCAACCCGTTCTTGCGGCACCGCACGCGCGAGCGCGCGCCACGGCATCCGCTCGGACACAGCGTAGCGAGGATAAGACGATGGCGAAGAAACCATTCAAGGGCGTCATCAAACTTGACGTCCGCGATTCGAAACCAGACTGGGAACCGTATATACCGACGAAGGCGCCCGCTGGCTCACCCAACATTCTGTTCGTCCTCTTCGACGACACCGGCCTGGCCGCGTGGTCGCCGTTCGGCGGCCGGATCAACATGCCGACGCTGCAGAAGCTGGCCGACAACGGCCTGATGTATTCGCAGTGGCACACAACGGCGCTCTGTTCGCCGACCCGTTCCACCTGTCTCACGGGACGCAATCACCACCTTAACGCGATGTCCTGCATCACGGAAGGGTCCAACGGATTCCCGGGCCATAACGCCCGCATCCCGGATGAATGCGCCACGGTCGCGCAGATCCTGCAGGACGGGGGCTGGAGCACGTTCTGGCTCGGAAAGAACCACTGCGTGCCGGAGACGGATCTCTCCTCTGGTGCCAGCAGGAAGCTCTGGCCGCTCTCTCAGGGCTTCGACCGCTACTACGGCTTCATCGGCGCCGAAACCAACAACTGGTATCCAGATTTGACGGAGGACAGTCACGTCATCGATCAGCCGTACTCGCCCGAGGAGGGCTATCACCTTTCGAAGGACCTGGCGGACAAAGCCCTGCAGATGATCAAAGACCAGAAAGCCGGCAATCCGTCGAAGCCCTGGTACATGTGGTTCTGCCCGGGCGCCAATCACGCGCCGCACCACTGCCCGCAGGAGTACATCGACAAGTACAAGGGCAAGTTCGACGACGGGTACGAGGCGTATCGCGAGTGGGTCCTGCCGCGCATGATCGCCAAGGGCATTCTCCCCGAAGGGACGCAGCTCACTCCAATCAACCCGCTGCCGGACGACGTGGCGAATCCCGTCGATATGGTTCGGCCGTGGAACTCCCTCAGCGCCGACGAGAAGAAGCTGTTCTCGAAGCTGGCCGAGGTCTATGCAGGGTTCTCCGAGTACACAGACGCTCAGGTCGGCCGAATCATCGACTACTTGGAACAGAGCGGCCAACTCGAAAACACCGTCGTGATCTACTGCGCGGACAACGGTGCGTCGGGCGAAGGCGGTCCGAGCGGGTCGGTGAACGAAAACAAATTCTTCAACAACTATCCGGACGACATTGCCGAGAACATGAAACTCATCGACAAGCTGGGAAGCCCGGACACATATGAACACTTCCCGACTGGATGGGCCACCGCCTTCTCGACGCCGTTCAAGATGTTCAAGCGCTACTCGGAGTACTCGGGCGGCAGCTGCGACCCGCTGGTGATTTCGTGGCCCAAGGGCTTCAAGGCACGCGGCGAGGTCCGACATCAATATCACCATTCCGTGGACATCGTCGCGACGATTCTCGATATCTGCGGACTTGAGATGCCGAAGGTCTACAAGGGCGTGGAGCAGATTCCGCTGTCCGGCGTGTCGATGCGCTACACCTTCGATGCGAAGCCGGATGCGCCGACCACAAAGAAACGCCAGTACTACGCGATGCTCGGCACCCGAGGCATCTGGGAGAACGGTTGGAAGGCGGCGGCGCTGCACGCTCCGTTCACGGGCAAGGGGCACTTCGACCAGGACGCTTGGGAGCTGTACCACGTGGATGTGGATCGCTCCGAGTCCAAAGACCTGGCCAAAGCACACCCGGAGAAACTGCAGACGCTCATCGCGGCGTGGTTCGAAGAAGCGGAGAAGAACAGGGTGCTGCCGCTCGACGACCGGACGCCGATGGAAATGCTCACGGTCGAACGGCCGACCGAAGAGGCGTTCCGCGAGCGGTACGTCTACTACGCGGGAACGTCTCCGATTCCGGAGAGCAGTGCCGTCAACGTTCGCGGGCGTTCGTACAAGATCCTCGCCGACGTCGAGATCACCGACCCGAACTGCTCGGGCGTGATCTTCGCGCACGGCTCCCGCTTCGGCGGCCACGCGCTGTTCATCGCCGACAAGAAGCTGCATTACGTCTACAACTTCCTCGGCATCAAACCCGAACAGACGTTCGTCTCGCCGGAACTCCAGCCTGGCAAGTACACCCTGGGTATGGAGTTCACGAGGGAAAAAGCAGGTCCGAATAAAGAATCCCTTGGCAGGACGAAACTCTACGTCAACGACAAAGTCGTGGCGGAAGGGCCGATGCGCGCACAGGTCGGCAAGTTCACGTTGTCGGGCGACGGGCTTTGCATTGGCTACGACAGCGGCGACGCCGTCAGCGACGGCTACAAGTCCCCGGGCAAGTTCACAGGCGGAACGATCAAGGCCGTCGGCGTGACCGTCGAGAAGGCACAGTACCTCGACCTCGAGAAGCTGGCCGCGGCGGCGATGTCCGTCGACTAGGTCGTTCGAAGGGGCCGGCAGCTCTCAAGACGGCTGCCGGTCTCGTCGTCATGCTTCTGAAGGACCTGTATGCCAACGCCACTCGATTTGTGGAACGACGGCGCCGCCCGGAGCGCCGTCGTCGAATTCGTCGCGCGGGTCACGACACCGGACAGCCCGGCGTTCGTGCCGCCGGTCGATCGCATCGCGACCTTCGACAACGACGGCACGTTATGGTGCGAGCAGCCGGTCATCCAGCTCGCGCACATCCTGCAGCGCTGGGAGGAGATGGCGCAGCAGAATCCAGCGCTGCGCGATCAACAACCGTGGAAGGCCGCCGTCGACAAGGACATGACGTGGTTCCGCACGGCCATCACGAAGCACTACGGCGGTGACGACAGCGACATGCCGACGATCGCGAAGGGTGTGCTCTCCGCGTTCGAGGGTCTGACCACGGAGGCGTTTGCCGCGCGCGTCGCCTGCTTCTTCCGAACGCAGTCGCATCCCACCCTGAAGCGGTTGTATCGCGACTGCGGCTACGCGCCGATGGTCGAGCTCCTGCGCTTTCTCGAAGCGCACGGGTTCACGAACTACATCGTGTCGGGTGGTGGACGCGATTTCATCCGTCAGATCGCCGGCGAGATCTACGGCATTCCGCAGGAGCGTGTCATCGGCACCAGCTCGGCGCTCGCGTTTCGCGAACAGGGCGACGGCGGCGACCTGCTGATGCAGGCCAAGCTCGATGTGTTCGACGACGGCGCCGTGAAGCCGGCGCGTGTCTGGAGCCGCATCGGCAAACGGCCCATTCTCGCTGGCGGCAACTCGAACGGCGACATCCCGATGCTGCAGTTCGCCAACACGCCGGCGCGGCCCGCGTTGCGGCTGCTCGTTCTGCATGACGACGCGGCTCGCGAATTCGAGTACGTGTCAGGCGCGGAACGATCGCTCGCGTTGGCGAAGCAGTACGGCTGGACCGTCGTCAGCATGAAGAACGACTGGAAGACCGTGTTTGCGTAGCCGCTCGTCCGTAAGAGGCTGCGAGAAAGAGACAGCCATGAAGCCGCGCCTCGTTGCCGTCGTCCTGAGCGTTCTCGTGAGCGCGGGCGGCGCGCAGGCGGCGCGGGCACAACCGCAGACGATCGCAGCGGCCGGCGAGAAGGTCGTTGCGCCGTTCTCCGTCAGCGGAGACGCGGAGGCCGGCGTGGCGACCGAAGGTGTCGTCGACGAGCCGACGACCGAGTCGTTCGAAGCCGTCACGTTCAAACCAAGCGGCGTCGCGATCTACCAGCTCGGAACCTCCGGTACCGCCTCGAAGAAGCTCTGGCAAACGCCGGGGCGTGCCGCCTCCGCGCCGGCTGCCGCGCAACGGCGAGTTCCTGATTCTGATTACGCGCCCGCACTCAAGCCCGAAGGGCACATTGCAGCCACGGATTACGTCATGCCGGACGTCCCGGACGATTGGACTGAGGGGACGTCCTACAAGAGTCCGGGATTTTCCAGCTATCTGACGTTGGTCGGTCTGATGGATTACAACGCGTTCGCGCAAGACTCGGCCAGCAAGGCTCAAGTCGGCGCGCAAGACAATCAGTGGGACGTTCGCTCGTTGCGCTTCATGACTCACGGGGCGGTGAAGTCCGCGCACCCGGTCGACTATTTCATCAGCGTTTCGGTTGCCGATCCGGATGCGGTGAAGGCCGGGGCGGACGCCGTTGGTTTGTCCGACTGGTATGTCAGAACACCGTTGGGACATATCGGCGAGCTGCGCTACGGCAAGGTCAAGGAGCCGTTCATCTACGAAATCGTCGGCGACGCGGCGAACCTCCCGCAACAGGAGCGCATTCTCAATCCGTTCTTCGTCAGCCGCGCGACGGGCTTTCGCCTCGACAACACGATGGCCGGCGACCGAATGAGCTGGTCCGTCGGATGGTTCAACAGTTGGTGGGAAGAGCGCGAGCCGTTCAACACGAGCCCGAACGATTTTGCCGGCCGTCTGACAGGACTCCCCTATCTGTCCAAAGACGGTGATATCTACGTTCACCTTGCGGCGGCGCTCCGTTATGCGGGAGATACGGCCGGCGTGATGCAGTTCCACGATCGCCCGAATTCCAACACGGCCGACTACTACGTCGATACCGGCAAGATCAAGGCTGAGCATGCGATTGAAACCAGTCTCGAGGCGTTGTGGACGCAGGGCCCGTTCTCGATCTTGAGCGAGTACGCACGCGCCAACGTGGATTCGCCATCGACAGGTAACCCCACCTTCTGGGGCGCCTACGCGACCGTCTCGTACGTCCTCACCGGCGAGCATCGCCCCTACGACACGAAGGTCGCGTATGCCCGGCGCGTGATGCCGGAAGGTCGGTGGGGCGCGTGGGAGATCGTCGGCCGCTACTCGCACATCGATCTGAACGACGCCCTGGCCACCGGCGGCACGATGAACAACACCGCCCTCGGACTGAGTTGGTGGGCGACGCGGCGCTGGAAGTTCGGCATCGACTACAGCGTGACCAATCTGGATCGGCCCGACACGCAGGGTCGCACCCATGCCTTGCATCCCAGAATTCAATGGATCTACTGACGAGGACTGAGGTGAGTCATGCGACACGTGCGCGTCGCAGGGTTGATTGCCGCGGTCATGATCATCGCCACGCAGGCTGGCCTCGCGCAGCCGCCCCTTCGTGTCGATCGGGATGACATCGGCTCACGCGACCTGTTCTACGGTTCCGGCGGTCCAGCGCATGTCCCGCAGGCGCCGTTCGTTTTCGTCAAGGAAGATTTCGATGGCACGAAGCCGAAGGTGATCGTCACCGATGCCAACCAGGTCAAGTGGAAGCTCAAGTTCGGCTCGGAGGCGCAGCCCGAAGTGGCCGCAACTCGCATCCTCTGGGCCGTCGGGTATTGGGTCGACGAAGACTACTACCTGCCGCTGATCCACGTGGAGGGCCTGCCGGCGCATCTGCAGCGCGGGCGGAGCTACGTCGGCCAGGGCGGGACGATTCGGGATGTGAGATTCGAACGAAAGCCGAAAGGCGACAAGAAGATCGGCGACTGGGACTGGTTCGACAATCCGTTCGTCGGGACGCGTGACCTCAACGCGCTCCGGGTGATCATGGCGGTGATCAGCAACTGGGACCTCAAGCGCACGAACAACTCGATCAGAAACCTCGACGGCGTGGAGGGTGCGTATTACGTCGGCGATCTCGGGCGTTCGTTTTCGCGCTCCAGAGTGTTCGGCTGGTCGAACGGCGGCGGGGACGATTACGCCACCGCACCGTTCATCGCCCGGACCACGGCCACGACCATCGACTTCGACCTGCTGCCCTGTCCGACCGCGGTGCGAGCGCTGGGCCCGCTGTCGCACGCGAACTGCAAGGGCCTCGGCCGGGTGGTCGAAGGCATTCCGCGGGCCGATGCCCATTGGACCGGAGAGCTGCTCTCCCAGTTGTCGGACGAACAAATCGGTGACGCCTTCCGCGCGGCCCACTACTCGCCCGATCAGGTTCTGCTCAACACGAAGGCAATGCGGAAGCGGATTGATGCGCTGCTTGGACTGTAGCTCGCGCCGCCTCAAAACACGCGCTCAATCCGCAGATTGAACGCGGTCGCCGAAGTCGCCAGGCTATCGGCGGCTCGCGCGTACGCGTGCGGATCACCAGCGCCTCGAGACGCCAGTTGAAGTCGTAGCGACCTCGCGCATGACTATGGCGTCTTCACTTCAGGGTCGAACTCGTGCCGCAGGTACTCGGCCACGCTCAGTAACTCTGCACCGTTCTCCGCAAGGTGGCGGAGGGCGGCGATGCCGTCCGCGTCGACGGACAACAGGTCGCGGAGATCGACGCGCAACGGCGCCGCGGCGTCGCGACAAACGCGCTGCAGATCGTCGACATGCGGACCGGCCAGGCGTCCGGCGACGCGGACGGTGCACGTTCCGGATTCTTGTGTGACATCGATCCGGCACAGCATAAGAAACAGAGACGCAAGACCGGCACCATCGAGACGCGGCCGAAACGGCGGTCGTTTCGCGTCGGTGGGCTCGCGAGCCACAGCATGTTGTGAGCGGCCATCCATCAGTTGACAGACCCGCTGGTGACGGGCTCCTTGTGTGGCCGAACGAACGGGAGGGCTGTATGGCGGACGATGCCCAGCTTCTTCATGCGGAAGCGGAGCGTATTGGGATGGATGCCGAGCCGCTCGGCAGCGTTGCCGGCGCCATTGATCCGCCACCCACAGGCGTTCAGCACGTCGCTGATGTGGGACCGCTCGACGTTCGACAGTGTGCCGTCGGCCTCCGGTACGGCGTCAATCACGCCGAGGTGTTCGTCGAGCAGCGTCAGCGTGTCGCCGGTCGAATGAATCAGCGCCCGCTCGATCACATTCTCGAGCTCGCGGACATTGCCTGGCCAGTCATACCGCTGCAGCGCCTGCATCACGCTGTCGGGGACGCGCCTGATCGCGCGCTGCATGGCGCGCTGCCGCTTGTGGATGATGAACCAGACCAGTTCTGGGATGTCGGCGCGGCGCTCGCGGAGCGACGGGACGCGAATGGGAAAGACGCTCAAGCGGTAGTACAGGTCGTCCCGGAACTGGCCCTCCCCAACCGCCTTCAGCAGGTCCCGATGCGTGGCCGCGATGATGCGGACGTCGACCCTCTGCGTCTGCGACGATCCGAGCCGCTCGAACGTGCCTTCCTGCAGCACGCGGAGCAATTTGGTCTGCAGGTCGAGCGGCAGATCGCCGATCTCGTCGAGGAACAGCGTACCGCGGTTCGCCAGCTCGAAGCGCCCCTGCCGCGCCGTGATCGCGCCCGTGAAGGCGCCGCGCGCGTGGCCGAACAGCTCGCTTTCGATGAGCGTCGCGGGCAGCGCCGCGCAGTTGACGACGACCAGCGGGTTCGATCGCCGCGGACCGCGGGTGTGGATGGCGCGGGCGAAGAGCTCTTTGCCGGTGCCGGTCTCGCCCAGCAGGAGCACGGAGCTGTCGGTCGGCGACACTTCGTGCAGTCGGGCGAGGGCGGTCCGCAGCGCCGGACTCTTGCCGATGATGTCGTCGAAGCCGCCGGCGCACTCGTCCTCGGACGGGTCGACCTCGCGTTCGATCTGCGCGCGGAGGCGCGCGACCATGTCGCTCTGTTCGCGCAGCGCCGCCTCCTGACGGTGCCGGTGCAGCGCGCCCGCGATCACCTCCGCGCACAACTGCAGTTCGTCGACGAGCGGCGCCGGCCATTCGCAGGTCGCGCCGGCCTCCAACGTCAGGGCGCAGGGCGGCGCGCCGTCGATCGCCGCACGGACGACGAGCGATCCCGACACGACTCGTTCGCCCTCGGTCGCCGACTGATACGTGCGCACGGCCGCCCCGCCGTCATTGCACTCGACGAGCGTCACACGCTGGACGCCGACGGCGTCGGCGATTCGGCCCAGGATCGCTTCGATCGTCGCCGACAGGTCGCCGGCGGTCGCGTGGCACAAGGCAGTGGAAAACGAGGGGATCATCCGCTCGACGTCGTGATGCGTGTGTGGCATGGCGATTCGTTCCTGCAGCCTGTCTCCTGACCACGATACCGGTACGGCATGCCCGCCGGCCTCGAAATAATTGACAGGAGTCGAACGAAAAAAATGACAGGGCGATGCCGATTTCGCATAGGTCGTCGGCAGCGGCGCGGCTTACAGTCGATCAGTGGCTGTGGGTTTCAGATAACTCGCCTTACGCTGCTTCGACGGGCCGGGTGAATCCTGGAAGGAGTGGTCGGCGTGATGTCCGCCGCGATAGTCTAGGTGGCCACTCGCAGTGACGACTCAACTTCGCACCGCGCCCGCCGCCCGCGAACACGGACTGCGCCATCAACTCACCGCCGGCCAGATGGCCATGGTCGCGGTCGGCGGATCGATCGGCACCGGCCTGCTGCTCGGATCCGCCGCGGCGATCGAAGTGGCCGGGCCGGCCGTCATCCTCACATTCGTGTTCGCTGCCTTCGTGACGTGGACGGTGACGGTCGCGTTGACCGAACTCGCGAGCGCGCACCCGGCTGCCGGGTCGTTCCAACTGTACGGCGATCTCTATCTGAACGAATGGGCCGGCTTCCTCTCGGGCGCCGGCTATTGGGCGGCGATCGCGATCTCGATCGGCGCCGAGATGGTCGCGTCCGCCACCTACATGGCGTACTGGTTTCCGGCGGTGCCGCCGGTCGTGTGGATCGCGGCGGCGTCGGCATGCTTGCTCGGCGTCAATTGGCTCGGCGTCGCGCGCTACGGCCGCTTCGAGTATTGGTTCGCGATGATCAAAGTCCTCGTCATCGCCGCGTTCGTCGGCGTCGGCGTCGCGCTGATGGCGAGCGGGCGCACGCCGCCGCAGTACACCGCGCACGGGGGCTGGCTGCCGAACGGCGCGCTCGCGATGCTCCTCGCGGTGCCGTTCGCGCTGTATACGTTCGCGGGCGTCGAATTCGTCGCCGTGACGAGCGGCGAATCGCGATCCACCGCCGATGTCGCGCGCGCGACCCGGCTGACGTTCCTCATCCTCACGCTCGTCTATCTCGGCGCGATTGTCGTCCTCACCGGCGTCATGCCGTGGAATCGCGCGGGCGTTCAGGAGTCGCCGTTCGTCACCGTCTTTCGCGCGGTGCGCATTCCGGGCGCCGGGCACCTGATGAACTTCACCGTGCTGACGGCGGCGCTGTCGGCGGCGAACGCAGCGCTCTATTCTTCGTCGCGCACGCTGTTCGCGCTGGCGCGCAACGGCTGGGCGCCCGCGTCGCTCGGACGCCTGAATCGCGCCGGCGCGCCCACACGCGCCGTCGCCGCCTCGTCATTCGCCATCGTCCTGGCGCTGGTGCTCGAGCGATGGGCGCCGCAGCAGGCGTTCGTCTCGATCCTCAACGCGGCGCTGTTCGGGCTCCTGCTGTCGTGGCTCGTGACGCTCGCGGCCCACGTGCGCTTTCGCCGGCAGCAGTCGCTCGGCGCCGCCGGATCGGCGATCGGGTTCACGTTGATCGTGTTGTCGATTCTCAAGACGTGGTGGGATTCGCGGCTGTCGTTCGCGAGCGGCGTCGTCTACTTGCTGGTGCTCAATGCCGCGTACGCGCTCCTTCGGAACGCGCATCGTGCACGTACAATGACGCCATGAGCGACGACCTGCTGCGCTTCCGCCCCGAGTTCCCGATTCTCGAGCGGACGACGTACCTGATCAGCAACTCGCTCGGCGCGATGCCGCGCGGCGTCGCCGCGGCGATGGCCGCGTACGCCGACACGTGGGCGACGCGCGGAGTTCGCGCGTGGGAAGAGCGCTGGTGGATGCTCGCCGCCGCGGTCGGCGACCAGATCGGCGCGCTGATGAACGCGCCGCCGGGCTCCGTCGCGACGCATCCGAACGTCACGACCTGCCAGGCCGTCGTCGCATCGTGCTTCGACTTCTCCGGTCGCCGCAACAAGGTCGTGTACACCGACATGAACTTTCCGTCGGTCATGTATTTCTGGGAGGCGCAGCGCGCGCGCGGCGCGCGCGTGCACATGGTGAAGACCGACGACGGCGTGACGGTGCCGACGGCGCGGCTGCTGGACGCGATCGACGAGCAGACGGTGCTCGTGCCGATCTCGCACGTCCTGTTTCGCAGCGCCTTCATCAACGACGTGCCGGCGATTATCGAGAAGGCGCACCGCGTCGGCGCTCATGTCCTGCTCGACACGTTCCAGTCGCTCGGCACCGTGCCGGTCGACGTCCAGCGTCTGAACGTCGACTTCACCTGCGGCGGCGTCCTGAAGTGGCTCTGCGGCGGTCCCGGCACCGCGTATCTCTACGTGCGGCCGGACCTCGCGCGCTCGCTCGAACCGACGTTCACCGGCTGGTTCGCGCACGAGCATCCGTTCGACTTCGAGGTCGGCGCCACGCGCTACACCGCGGCGTCGGCCTACCGGTTCATGAATGGCACGACGCCCATTCCCGCGCTCGAAGCGGCCCGTCCGGGGCTGGCGATTGTCGCCGAGGCCGGCATCGACCGCATCCGCGCCAAGTCGACCCGACAGACCGCGCGGCTCGTCGAGCTGGCCGATCGGCACGGCTGGACGGTGAACACGCCGCGCGATGCCGAGCGGCGCGGCGGCACCGTGTCGATCGACATGCCGCAGGCGGAGCGCGTCTGTCGCGAGCTGCTGCGGCGCGACATCCTCGTCGATTGGCGACCGAAGGCGGGCGTGCGGATGTCGCCGCACTTCTACACGCGCGACGAGGAGCTCGACGCGGCGATCGCGGCGGTCGAGGAGATCGTCAGCGAGCACGTGGCGGGCTGAGCGATGACCGTTTCCTACGAGAATTCGAAGATCGTGTTCCAGGGCATCAAGGACGCCGGCGTCACGTCGCTGTCGGCGCTGCCGGAGACCTGGCTCGGGCTCCTGCTGCAGCAGGCGGAACGCGATCCGGACGTCCGCCTGATCCAGGTCGCGAAGGAAGAGGAAGCGATCGGTGTCGCCGCGGGAGCGTACTTCGCCGGCGAGCGGCACATTCTTCTGATGCAAAATCACGGATTCCTCGCCGCGATCAACGGCATCGTCTCGCTGGCGATGCTGTACGGGATCCCGCTCTGCATGCTGATCGCGCTTCGCGGTCACTGGGGCGAGCCCTATCCCTGGCACACGCGCGGCGGCATCGTCACCGAAGGCGTGCTGCGGGCGCTGAACATCCCGTTCGAGTACGCGCGTAACCCGCACGACGTCGGGCGGCAGATTCGCGAAGCGTACACGCTGTCGCAGAGCGCCCTGTCCCCCGTCGCGCTGCTGCTGACCCGCGATCTGATGGAAGAAGCGCTATGAAGCGAGCCGAGTGCATCGCGATGCTCTATCCCGAGCTGACCGACAAGGCGGTCGTGACGATCATGGGCGCCTGCGCGCAGGAGCTGTACGACCTCGGGCACCAGGAGAACTTCTTCTACCTGCAGCACGCGATGGGACTGGCCTCCTCGATCGGACTCGGACTCGCCGTGCATCTGCCGCACGAGAAGATCGTCGTGCTCGACGGCGACGGATCGGTGCTGATGAACCTCGGCACGCTGGCGACGCTGGCGCGGTACCGTCCGCCGAATCTCGTGCACATCATCTTCGACAACGGCAGCCTGCTCTCGACGGGCGGCTTCGACTCGCATACCACGGCGGGCCTCACCGATCTCGCGGCGATGGCGCGCGCCGCCGGCATCGAACACGTCGCGGCCGTCGATTCGATCGTGGCATTCGGCGAGGCCGCGATCGACGCGTTCGCGCGGCACGATTTCAGCGTCATCGTCGCGAAAGTCTCGGCGGTCGGTCCCAACCACTACGGCATGGACCTGCATCTGCCGGAGAACGCGTTCCGATTCAAACGGTGGATCGCCGCGAAGAAGGCGGCGGAGGCGCAATGAGCAGCGTGCTAACGCAACTCGTCGACGAGTTGAACCGCGGACGGCTGAAGGTCGTTGACCTGACGCAGCCGCTCGGCCCCGCGACGCCCGTCATCGGCTTGCCGCCGATCTTCGCCGCGTCGCCCGGCGCCACGATCGACGTCATCTCGCGGTACGACGACCGCGGACCCGCGTGGTACTGGAACACGATCCGCATGGGCGAGCACACCGGCACGCACTTCGATGCGCCCGTTCATTGGATTACCGGCAAGGATTTGGCGGACAACACCTGCGACACGATCCCGCCGTCGCGGTTCGTCGGGCCGGCGTGCGTCATCGACGTGACCGCCGACGTGGCGGCCAATCCCGATTTCCTGCTGACGGTCGACCGTCTCGAAGCGTGGGAGGCCGATCACGGCCGCGTGCCGCGCGGCGCGTGGGTGCTGCTGCGAACGGGCTGGAGCCGTCGCACCGATGCCGCGTCGTTCATCAACGCGGGCGACGACGGGCCGCACAGCCCGGGCTTCGACGCGCGCACGTCGAGGCTGCTCGCCCACGATCGCGACGTGCTCGGCGTCGGCGTCGAAACGATCGGGACCGACGCCGGCCAGGCGGGCACCTTCGATCCGCCGTTCCCGAACCACGCGACGATGCACGGCGCCGGCAAGTTCGGGCTCGCGAGCCTGTGCAACCTGGATCAGTTGCCGCCCACCGGATCGATCGTCATCGCGGCGCCGCTGAAGATCGTCAACGGCAGCGGCAGTCCGCTTCGCGTGATCGCGATCGCGCCAGCGTCCTGATCGGCGCCGCGGCGACGCGGCCCCGTAAAGCCGTGCTGGATCCGGGGCGTCGCAACTCCCGACGGAGCCGTTCTTGCTACGGCACGCGGCGGAGGCAAGATGCGCTACATCGTCGCGTGGCTGCTGGGTGTTCCATTCAGTGTGATCGTCCTGTGGTACCTCGTCGGCCACGCGGCGTGTGGGCGTTAGAGGCGCCATCGATCCTACCGACGTTTCCCAGTTGAGCGGCTGAACGCCGATCGCACGCGAGCCAGCTCAGCGGTGCGTCGCCGCTTCGCGCCTGCCCGCAGCGGCTTCGCTATACTCGTCGCACGTTGCTTGGGAGCCGATCGACCGATGTCGCCACGCCAGTTGTCGCCGTACGCATCCACCGGAATTCCTGGTCTCGATCGCTTGCTGCACGGCGGCCTGCCGCGCGATCGCATGCACCTCATCGAAGGCGAGCCCGGCGCTGGGAAGACGACGCTGGCGCTGCAGTTTCTGCTGGAGGGGCGTCGCGTCGGCGAAGACGGGTTGTACGTCACGCTGTCGGAAACCACTGAGGAACTCAACCATGTGGCGGAGTCCCACGGCTGGTCGTTAGAGGGTCTGTCGACGTTTCAATTGGCGCCGATCGCCGAGCGGAGTGCCGACGAATACACGCTCTATCATCCGGCCGAAATCGAACTGGCCGATCTGACGAAGACCGTCCTCGAGCGCGTCGAGGAGGCGCGGCCCGCGCGCGTCGTGTTCGACTCGCTCTCCGAACTGCGCCTGCTGGCCAGAGACCCGCTGCGCTATCGACGACAGATCCTCGGGCTCAAGGATTTCTTCTCCCGTCACAAGAGCACCGTGCTGCTGCTCGACGATCATTCCGCGGGGAACGCCGACCTGCAGCTGCGCAGCCTCGCCCACGGCGTGCTGCTGCTGGAACATCTGCCCTTCGAGTACGGCCGCGCGCGACGCCGCCTGCGGATCGTCAAGCTGCGGGGAACGGCGGTCACCGAAGGGTTCCACGATTTCATCATCGCGCGCGGCGGACTCACGGTGTTTCCGCAGCTGGAACCCAACGTCATGGGTGGCGTACGGCCCACGTCGTCTGTGGCGAGCGGGTTGCCCGAACTCGACGCGCTGCTCGGCGGCGGGCTCACCTGGGGAACGACGACGCTGCTGATCGGGCCGGCCGGCGTCGGCAAGTCCACCGTCGCGGCACAGTATCTGTGCGGGGCCGCCAATCCCACGTCGAAGGCGGCCGTGTTCCTCTTCGACGAGCGGCGCGCGACCTTCGTCGCACGCTGCGACGCGCTGGGCATGCAGGCATCGGAGCGCATCGCCTCGGGGAATCTGATCATCGAACAAATCGATCCCGGCGTGGCCTCGCCCGGCGAGTTCTCGCACATGGTGCGGCGATGCGTCGAAACGGACGGCGTGCGGCTCGTCGGCATCGATACGCTGAACGGCTACATCAACGCAATTCCGATGACCGACGCGCCCGTGACGCGGATGCACGAGCTGCTCTCGTACTTAAGCGAGCGCACGGTGGCGACGTTGGTCGTCCTCGCGCAGCACGGGATGGTCGGTGCGGCGATGCCGGTGCCGGTCGACCTCAGCTACCTGGCCGACGCGATCGTGCTGTTTCGATTCTTCGAAGCGCAGGGCGAAGTGCGGAAGGCGATCTCCGTGGTGAAGAAGCGCACCGGCGCCCACGAGAACCACATTCGCGAGTTGAAGATCGGCCCCGATCGCCTCAAGGTCGGCGAGCCGCTCCGGCAGTTCCAGGGCATCCTCACCGGTGTGCCGCAGTACGTCGGGACGCCCAAGCCGCTCATCTCCGATGACGAGCCCCGGACCCGCTGACCTCGAAGAACGTGTCCTGATCTTCGCGCCGATCGGGCGCGATGCCGAGCTCACGCGCGAGCTGCTCGAGCGGGCGTCCATCGCGTGCTGCGTCTGTGCGTCGATTTCCGCGTTGATCGACACGTTCGAGCGGACCGGATGCGGCGCGCTCCTCCTGACCGAAGAAGCGCTCGACGAACGCGACTTCCAGATGCTCGTGACCACGATGGAAGAACAGCCGCCGTGGTCCGATGTGCCGGTGCTGCTGTTCGCTGGTGGACCGGGCGCCGACATGACGGTTCGCGCCATCCGGTCGATCGAGACGCTGCGGAACGTCACGCTGCTCGAGCGCCCTCTGCGATTGGCCGCGGTGCTCAGCACGGTCCGCGCGGCGCTGCGCAGCCGACGCCGGCAATACGAGGTGCGCGACCTGCTCGTCGCGCTGCATCGCGCGCGATCGGAGGCGGAAAGCGCCAACCGCGTGAAGGACGAGTTTCTCGCCACGCTGTCGCACGAGCTCCGCACGCCGCTCAACGCGATCCTCGGGTGGACGTCGATGCTGGCGCGCGGCCAAGTGGACGCGAGCCGGTTCCCGCGCGTGTTTCAGGTCCTCGACCGCAACGCACAGTCGCAGGCGCAGTTGATCGCCGACGTGCTCGACGTGTCGCGCATCGTCACCGGTAAACTGCTGCTGCAATCGAGCGTCGTCGATTTGTGCGACGTCGTCGCGCGTGCGACCGATGCCGTGCGCCCCGCGGCGCTCGCCAAGAGCATTCGGATGACCCTGTCGACGTCGACGGGGTGCATCGTCAACGGCGACCCTGAACGCTTGCAGCAGATCTTCTGGAACCTGCTGAGCAACGCCGTGAAGTTCACGCCGAGCGGCGGCGCGGTTCGGGTGGAGATCACGAGCGATCTCGACAGCGCGACCGTGGCGGTGGTCGACTCTGGCGTGGGGATCGCTCCCGAATTCGTCCCGTTCGTCTTCGATCGATTTCGGCAAGCCGATCAAACGACCACCCGATCGTACGGCGGACTCGGCCTCGGCCTTTCGATCGTGAAGCATCTGACCGAGCTCCACGGCGGCACGGTCTCGGCGGCGAGCGCCGGACCCGGCCTGGGCGCGCGATTCGAGGTCCGATTGCCGGTGGCCGAAGCGACTGCCGAGACGGAAGCCGCGGCATCTCAGCAATCGACCGTCGTCTCGCTCGACGGTCGGGCGATTCTGATCGTCGACGACGACGAGTCGACGCGCGAGGTTGTCGCGACCGCGCTCGAAGCAGCGCACGCGGACGTGCAGGCCGCCGCATCCGCGCTCGAAGCGAGGCAATGGCTGCAACGGCACGCGCCCGCACTCATCATCGCGGACCTGGGCATGCCGGTCGAGGACGGGTTCTCGCTGATTCGCGACGTCCGTCAGCGGTTGGCGTCGGACGTTCCCGCCATCGCGCTGTCGGCGTACGCCGATCGGCCGTCGCGCGAGGCGGCGCTCGCCGCCGGGTTCAATGCATTTCTCGCGAAGCCGACGAGGGCGGACGCGCTGCTGCGACTCGTCGGCGCGTTACTGAACGACGAGGGCCGAAGCGTCTGAGCGCGCGATCAGCAGAGCCCACGCGCGTGCCGGTGCGCAGCACGAGCGCACGCGGGATCGATTCCTGCACGACGAACAGCGGGGGTTGCGATGGTCCTGCTTTTCGTGCTGGCGCTCATCCTGTTCGTTCTCTGGATTGTTGCCGTCGTCACGCACTTCGTGATTAGCGCTGCCATTCACATTCTGCTGGTGGCGGCGATCGTGCTGTTCATCATCGGACTGTTCGCGGGACGGCGGTCGAAGGTCTAGCAGGACTGAAGCTGCGTCGCGCAGCTTCAGTCCACGTCAGGCGCTTACCGCCCGGGAATCATGATGTGCGCGGTCGACGTGCCCGCGTTCATGATCCACACGCCGTTCTCGCGCCGCTGCTCGGGCAATCCCATCGACGCCTGCGTCGCGCCCGGCACGGCGATCGTCACTTCGTGCGCCCCCGCGTGCTCGGCATCGGGCCCTGACAGGTGATACCAGACCGATCCGAACTCCGGCTTCGCGCGCGTGCCGTTCTGCTCCATCTCTTTCAGCATCGCTTCGGACTTCGCGCGATCGCCCGTCGCCTCGGCTTTCAGGTTCTGCGCTTCGCGCGGCAGGTTGCCGGTGCTGGTGCACTGCACCGCGAAGGGTGCCATCAGCGGAAACCCCGACCGGTCGTAGCAGACGAGCCCGTTCGTGCCTTTGCGCAGCGTGGTGTAGGTGAAGTCCGGCTTCCACTTGATGACCATCGCCTGATTGCGCATCGCGGCGGGCGCCGCGATCAGCGCCTTGTCCACGTCGGCCTGCGATGCTCCCGGTTCGAGCGGCGCGGGCGGCGCAGGCGGCGCAGCGCCGCGGCGTCCCTGCGCCCACACGCTGATCGACACGGCGACGACGACGATCGCGAACGAGAGGATGCGTTTCATGGTGTGCCTCATTAGAAAAGTGGCCCATTCTACGACGGCTGGCCTGCGGGTAGAATCTCGCCGTGAAGCCCACCATCCTTGCCTTTGCGGCGGCGCTCTTGTTCGCGCCGTCCGCACGATCTCAGGAAACGGTCACAGCCGAACTGCCGCCGAACATCACGCCGGCGTGGACCAAAGGCATTCAGGCGATCAACCAGGAGAACTACTGGAACGCCGTCGCCTGCGGCAAGCAGGGCGGCCAGCGGCCGCTGTGCCTGTTCTACGAAGCGGAGCTGTGCAAGAACCCCGACTTCGAGCTCGCGATGTTCACGCCGTACAAAAAGGTCGCGTACGAGGTGTGGCAGGCCGTCCGCGCGAAGCAGCCGGCGCCCACGCCAAGTTATCCCGAAGCGCAGCGCACGCGGATCACCGTCAAGCTGACGCCAAAGGCCGCGGCGAAAAACCCCCTCACCGGGATGCAGATCGTGCGCGACGGCAAGACGCTGAAGCCGCTCTCGCAGTTCTTCGACGCCGGCGTCGGCAACTTCACCTACGACTTCCCCGCGTTCGCCGCGACCGGTGACATCACGCTCGAGATGATCGGAAAGGCGCGCACGGTCTCCTGCACGATCGCGCAGCCGGTCCTCGCGCAGATGCGATGAGCGGCGCGGTCTTCGTCATGAGCCTGTTCGCCGCGATCTGGTGGATCGTCGGCGCCAGCCAGCTCGGACGAATGTCGCTGACGCTGTCCATCGTCGGCGTCGCGTTCAGCGTCGCGCTGGCGGTTCTCGGGTGGCGCCGGGATGCGCCGGTCGCGCACGACGAACAACGGCGCCGCGGACGGATTGTCGGCATCGCCAGCGCCGTGGAGGGGCTGGCCATTCTGGTCGCCGTCAACGTGCTCGTCAACACCGGACGCCGCGACCTCGTCGCCCCCGCGGTCGCGATCATCGTTGGCGTGCACTTTCTCCCGCTGGCGCGCTGGCTTCCCGCACCGATCTATTACCTGACGGCAGCGCTGCTCGTCGGCGTCGGGGCGGCAGGGGCGAGTGCCGGAGACGTGACCGCTCGGATCGTCATCGTGGGCGTCGGCGCGGCCGCCGTGTTGTGGGCGTCGTGCGGCGTGCTCCTGTTGCGCGGCCGCTAAGGCGCGCACATCACATTGCGCATCGGCTCGCGCGGCGCACCGCGCGTGTATCGGATCAGACGCGCCGCGCGTCCGGAGGCAGATCGTCGAGGCCGAGCGCCCGGCGGACGACGCTGACGATGCCGTCGATGTCGTACGGCTTCCCGACGATTTCGTACACGTGTTCCGTCGTGCCGATGATCTCCCTGGCGCGCTGCGCGTTCGTGCTCGTGATCACGAACCGGCGGTCCTTCAACAGCGCCGACGATCGCAGATGTTCCAGAAAGCGCCACGAGCGATCGTAGGGCGGCACCAGATCGTAGATGACCAGTTTCGGATCGTGCTCTTCGACGAAGTCGGTGAAACTCTGCTCGCCCCGCCGGATCGCGTCCAGATGCGCGGACACGACGATGAAGCCATGCTGCTCCAGCACCAGCCGGAGCAGTTCGACGACGTCGTCGTTGCTGTTCAGTACGGCAATCACCGTTGGCGCCATACAGCTCAGGCTTTGAGCAAAGATGACGCCAAACGCGGATCGTCGGAAAACGGCAGCGCGAGCGACCGTTCGAGCGACACGTCGGCCGTATCGTCGAAGCCGGCGACACCGGTCGTAATCGCCTGCTGCGGCACGTCAAACCGGAAGGTGCCGTGCAGATGGTCCCACCACGAGAGCAGGCTCGCGAAGTTCGTGTGCAGCTCGGCGTCGCGTTCGGAATGATGAATGCCGTGCATCCGAGGTGTCGCGAGAACGGTCACCAGTGCGCGCTCCAGCGGTTCGGGCAGATCCAGATTGCTGTGGTGGAACAGGACCGACACGAAGAGCAGCCGCTGCCAGGCGCGCAGCGTCGCGCGGTCGGCGCCGATGATCAGAATCTGCGCGGCGCGCAGGCCGGCGGCCAGGGCGAGCTCGCCGAAGTGAAAACGAATGCCTGTCGTCGCGTCGAGATCGCGATCGATGTGATGGACCGCGTGAAAGCGCCACAGCGACGCCGACCGATGATTCAACCAGTGCCAGAGGAACAGCGTGTAATCGAGGAGCAGGAACCCGAGCACGAACCGAACCACGCGCGGCAGCCGAACGGCGCGCAGCAGGCCAAGCCGATGACGTTCGGCCAGACGCTGCGCCGGACCCACGACGACGAGATCGGCGGCGGCAGTGGTGAGGGCGGCCGTGACGCCGATCGAGACGTTACGCGCGAGACGCGCCAGGCCCGCCTCGCGCCGACGCCGCAGCGGCCGCCGACGCTCGAGCACCACGAGCGCCCCCGCCGCGACGCCAACGGCTAACGCGGTCCAGAACGTCGTTCGCCGCGGCATCCCGTACCTCGCACTCCGCACCTCGCGCTACGCACCCGCACCTCGCAGCACGCACTTGGCACCGCGCACTGCTCATATATACTGCGCGCCAGAATGTGGAGACACAACTACGAACCGATTGCCGGGAGCCTCGGTCTCTCGGCGGTCGCCGCCGCAGTGCCGATCGTCGTCCTGTTTCTGATGCTCGGCGTGTTCCGCAAGCCGGCGTGGCTGTCGGCGCTCGCCGCGCTCGCGTCGGCGCTGCTCGTCGCGCTCGGCGTGTACGGGATGCCGCTGCAGCTCGCGGTCGTGTCGACGCTGTACGGCGCCGCGTACGGGCTGTTCCCGATCGCGTGGATCGTCTTCGCGGCGATCATGCTGTACCGCCTCGCGGTCGACACCGGTAAGTTCGAGGTGATCAAGGATTCGGTCGGCGGCCTCACCGACGATCGCCGGCTGCAGGCGCTGTTCATCGCGTTCTCGTTCGGCGCGTTCATCGAAGGCGCCGCCGGTTTCGGCGCGCCGGTCGCCGTGTCGGGCGCGATGCTGGCCGGCCTCGGCTTCAATCCGTTTTACGCCGCCGGCATCTGCCTGCTCGCCAACACCGCGCCGGTCGCGTTCGGATCGATCGGCATTCCGGTCGTGACGCTCGCGAACGTCACCGGCCTGCCCGTGCTGCCGCTCAGCGCGATGGTCGGCCGGCTCTGCGCGATGATGTCGGTCCTCATCCCGGCGTACCTGCTGATCGTCATGGCAGGTTTCGCGCGCGCGCTCGAAGTCTGGCCCGCCATTGTCGCGTGCGGCCTGTCGTTCGCAGGCGTGCAGTTCTTCGTCTCGAATTTCATCGGCCCGGAGCTGACCGACATCCTCAGCTCGCTCACCTGCATCTTCGTCACGGCCGCCGTGCTCAAGCTGTGGAAGCCGACGCGCATCATGCGCCTCGATGGCGACACGCCGGTGTCCGCGAAGGCGCACGCGCGATCGGCCGGCGAGATCTTCGTCGCATGGTCGCCGTACATCCTGCTGGTCATCTGCGTGCTGCTCGCCGGCCATCCGACGGTCAAGGCCGCCATCGACACGCGAACGCACGCGCTGCTGCCGGAGGCGTGGAAGAGCAAGACGTCGCTGAACGGTCTCTTCGTTCCCGGGCTGCACAACCTGGTGCTGCGCGTCCCGCCCGTGACGCCGACCGAGTCGCCGTACGCGGCGATCTTCACGCTGAACTGGCTGACCGCATCCGGCACGGCGTGTTTCATCGCGACGATCCTCGCGGCGATGTTCCTGCGCGTCGGCCCGAAGCAGTTCGCCAGCATCTACGTCGCCACGTTCAAACAGCTCTCGTTCGCGATCCTCACGATCGCGTCGATGCTCGGTCTCGCGTACGTGATGAACTACTCGGGCATGACGTCCACGCTCGGCCTCGCACTCGCCGGCACCGGCGGCGCCTTCCCCTTCTTCGGCGCCGTCGTCGGATGGCTCGGCGTGTTCCTCACGGGCAGCGACACGTCCGCCAACGCGCTGTTCGGGAATCTCCAGGTCGTCACGGCGAACGCGCTGCACGTCAGCCCGGTGCTGATGGCCGCCGTCAACTCGGCGGCCGGCGTCATGGGCAAGATGATTTCGATCCAGAGCATCGCGGTGGCCGTCGCCGCCACCGGGATGTCGTCGGACGACGAGAGCCGGTTGTTCCGGTTCACGATCAAGCACAGCGTGCTGCTGATGGCGGCGATCGGCGTGATCGCGATGCTGTACGCGTACGTGTTCCCGAGCTACATCCCCGCCGCGCATTGACGTGGACGAAGTCCGCCTCGACATCTGGCTCGACGTCGCGTGTCTGTTCCGCACACGCTCCGAGGCGCAGCATGCGTGCAAGACCGGTCGGCTGACCGTCAACCGTCAGCCCGCGAAGCCGAATCGCCGGCTGCGCGTCGGCGACGAGATCGAGATCAACCGGCCGATGGGCCGCAAGCAGACGATCCGCGTGCGTGCGTTGGCCGAGAAGCACGTGGCGAAGGCGAACGCCCGCGAGTTGTACGAGGACTTGACGCCGCCGCCAACGCCCGAGGAAATCGAGATGCGGCGGCAGGAGCGCATCTGGCGTGCGGCGACGATCTCGCCGCACGCGCCGGACAAACGCGAGCGCCGCGCGCTGCGGAAGATGAAGGGGAAAACCTGATCGCCGGCCATTTCCGAGCGATGTCGCATCCGCGGACGCGACATCGCTGCAGGCGATTCTTCGGCCGCGTCTATTCGGGCCGATTGCCGATGTCGGTGCCGATCGCACCGCTGCCCGTCCGATAGTTGCGCGTGCCGCCCGTTTCGGTCCCGACGCCGCCGGTGACTCCTTCGGTGACATCACGCGAGCCCGCGTGTTCCGTGCGATCGTGCTGCGATCCACCCGCCATCGACTCGACGTTTTCGTCGGCGTGTTCCTTCCGCGATGGGATATGCTCCGTCGTCCCGGGGTCCGGTCGAATATTGCCGAGGATACCGCCTGTCACGCGATCATCTTTCGCCATCAGCTAAGCCTCCGTCGTCTGTAAGGCAAGCGGGGTGCCACGGTCGCGGTGCGCGAGCCGGACGAGCACGCGCAGCGTCTCAGCCACGCTCCACGCCTGGGCGACGCAGCCGCGCGGTGTGAACGGCGGCTCCGCGTCGAAGATCTCGGCGATCGTGCCGGCGCACATGCTGTCGAGCGAATTCAGGAGCCCGTCGAGGACGCGATCGGCGCCGGCGGTATCGTCGGGGTGCACCTTCAGCCACGCGTCGATGTACGGCCCGATGAGCCACGCCCACACCGTCCCCTGGTGATACGCCGCGTCGCGCGCGCGTAGATCGCCGAAGTAGCGCGGCTTGAAGTCGGGATCGCCCGGCGCGAGCGACCGCAGCCCGACCGGCGTCAGCAGCCGATCGTGGACGACGCGCATCACCGGCTCCCAGCGTTGCTTATCGAGCACCGGATGATCGAGCGCGATCGCCAATACCTGATTCGGACGGCACTTCGGATCGTCACCGCCTTGCTCGGTGTCGACGACGTCGTAGAGATAGCCGCCCGCCGGATACCAGAAGCGCGCGTTGAACGAATCGCGGGCGCGATCGGCGCGCGATCGATAGTCGGCCTCCGCCGGATCGTGCGCGTCCGCCGCCCACTGTTGCATCAGGCGCAGCGCGTTGTACCAGAGCGCGTTGATCTCGACAGCTTTCCCGCGCCGCGGCGTCACGACCCAGTTGTCGACCTTCGCGTCCATCCACGTCAGTTGATAGCCGGGCGCGCCCTGCGCCAGCAGGCCGTCGCGCCCGTCGACGTGGATGCCGAACCGCGTGCCGCGCACATGCCAGTCGACGATGCTCTTGAACGTGGGATAGAGCGCGGCGAGCGTGAGGCGATCGCCGGAGCACTCGATGTACCGCTGGACCGCGTGGAAGAACCACAGCGTCGCATCCGCGGTGTGATACAAGCCCTCCGTCTTTCCTTCGGGGAACAGGTTCGGGATGAGTCCGTCGCGCACGTAGTGGCCGAACGTGCGCAGGATGTAGCCCGCCTCGACGTGACGCCCCGTCGCGAGCGTCAGCCCTTCGAGGCTGATCATCGTGTCGCGGCCCCAGTCGGTGAACCAGTGATAGCCGGCGATCACCGTGCGCACTTCGTCGCCGAACGCATGCGCGCGCGCCGTCTCCTCGACGCGTCCGGCCGGCGTGATGATGAACTGATCCGCCGCGAGCACCAACTCCGCGCCGCGCCCTTCGCGCGCGGCCGGATCGGCCTGCGCGACGAGCCGCTCGCGCCGCCGCTGCTCCGCGGCGAACGCGGCCTGCGGCTCCAGCACGCCCATCGTGTCGACCGGCTCGGTCGACGCGACGAACGCGGCGCGCCGGCCGCGCGGCAGCTTCATCAGGAAATAGCCGGGACTCCAGAGATCGCCGCGGTTCTGATAGCCGCGGCTCTCCTCCACCGGATACTGCACGTTGTCGATGCGCTTGCCCTTCAGCGTGAAGGTCGGATCCTCGGCCCACAGGCGCATCCGCAGCGGCGGATAGCGGCTGTCGCAAAGCGCGATCTCGTGCTCGTCGCCGACCGCGCGGAACTCGTACGGCCACCCGAGCGGCTCGCTGACCGGCGCTTCCATCGGACGAAAATTCACCGACGGCCGCAGCGCCAGCTCGACGCTGTCGGCGCCGCTCACCAATTCGTACGCGATTTCGACCGTGTTCTGCATGTGCGGCATGAACACGCGCTTCTCGACGATCGTGCCGTCGATGTCGTAGCGCCAGACCGGGAGGCCCGCTTCGAGACGGAATTCCACGAGGTGACCCGCGCCGTGCGCGTCGGGCGCGTCGCCGGACCGTTCGCGTCCGCCGACCTCGACGCGGCGGCCGTCGGCGAAGCGCACCTGCTCGGCGACGTGGCTCAGCATCACCGTGCGTCCGAGCGGGTTGCCGAGCGCCGCGATCAGCAGCCCGTGATAGCGGCGCGTGATGACGCCGGCGATCGTGCCGGACGCGAAGCCGCCGAGGCCGTTGGTGACGAGCCACTCGCGCAGCACCATCGATTCGACGTCGGTCGCATCGGGCGGCGGCCACGCCAGTCGGCGGACGGGCATCGGTGTCGGCAGCAGCATCAGGTCACGCAGTCCGTCGCAGCCGCGGCTGGCTTCGCGGCTCGCGTTTGGGACCCGGCGTCAGCAGCACCGCGCTCTCGCCCGGCACGTTCCAGCAGCCCTCCGGCCAGAGGTCGGGCATGCCGGCCCCGCCATACGCCGGATCCTCGGTCGACCATCGCACCTGCCAGTCGGTGTCGAAGGGCGGAGCGACGAGCGGCTCGGCAAACGATCCGCGGCACAGATCGGCGCCGAGATTCACGACGAGCAGGCGGTCGTCGCGATGATCGAGGCTGAAGAATCGCAGCGCGAACGCGGCGGGCCCGAGCACGGCGCCGTCGATGCCGTGAACCCCCTGCGCGCGCAGCGTGTCATCGTCGCGGCGCAGTTGCAGCAGATCGCGGTGCAAGGCGTAGCTCGCCGCGTGCGACGCGCGCTCGCCGAAATCGAGCTTGCACCGCTCGAACGTCTGCGGGTCGGCCGGGTCGTCGAGCTGACCCGTCCGCTCGTAGTTCTTCACGCTCGGAAACTGCGTCAGGAACTCCGCGCGTCCCTTCTTCACGGCCGTCGCCAGATCGGGGTCGTGATCGGCGAAGTACAGAAACGGCGTCGACGCGGCGAACTCCTGCCCCTGAAACAGCATCGGCGTCCCGGGCATGAGGAGGAAGAGTGCCGTCATCGCGCGCCACCGCGCGGGGCTCGTCAACCGATCGCCGCGCAGGCCGCGCGCAGAGTTCGCGATCTGATCGTGGTTCTGCAAGTAGACGACGAACGCGCTCGGCGGCGCGCCCCACGCGGGGACGCCGCGCGACTGCCGCTGCCAGTGATAGTGCTGCCCCTGGAACAAGTAGCCGTACTTCGCGGCGGAGACGAACTCCTGCGGCTCGCCGCGCGTGTCGCTGTAGTACGCCTCGGCTCGTCCGGTCAGCGCGACCATGGCCGCGTGATGGAAGTCGTCGTTCCAGACGGCGTCGAGGCCGCTCCCGCCGTCCTCGATCGGCCGCACGAGCCGCGAGTCCTGCGGCTCGTTCTCCGCGACGATCACGATCGGCCGCGACCCGGCCGCTGCCCGCGCCCGGCGTCCGACCGCGGTGACGAGATGCTCGTCCGAGCGATCGAAGATCTGCTGCGTCGCGTCGAGCCGCAGGCCGTCGAGGTGGAACTCCTGAATCCAGTAGGCCGCGTTCTCGATGAAGAACTCGCGCACCGGCGCCGAATCCGGTCCGTCGAAATTGAGCGCGTCGCCCCACTCGTTTTCGTACCGATCGCTGAAGTACTGCCGCGCGAAGACGCCGAGGTAATTGCCCGACGGCCCGAGGTGGTTGTAGACGACGTCGAGGATGACGGCGATGCCGTGCGCGTGCGCGGCGTCGACGAACGCGCGCATGTCGTCGGGCCGTCCGTACAAATGGGACGGCGCGAACAGATCGACGCCGTCGTACCCCCAGCCGAAGGCGCCGTCGAACTCGGCGACGGGCATCAGCTCGATCATCGTGATTCCGAGTCGCGCGAGCTCGGGCAACTGCGCGGCTGCCGCCGCCCATGTGCCCTCGTGTGTAAAGGTCCCGACGTGCAGTTCGTACACGACCTGACCGTCGAGGCGTGCGCCGCGCCAGGCGGCATCGGTCCACCGGAACGCGGTCGCGTCGACGATCGCTGACGGGCCGTGCGGCCCCTCGGGCTGAAAGCGCGACGCCGGATCGGGATACAGCTGCGCTTCGCCGCCGAGACGGAAGCGATATCGCGCACCCGGAGTCGCGGCGATCACGGCCGAGAAGTATCCGCCCGCCTCGGGCGTCAGCGGATCCGATCGGTCGTCGAGGACGAGCTCGACCGACGAGACGCGCGGCGCCCAGACGCGCACGGCCGTCCGGCCGTCGCCGAGATACTCGGCACCGATCGCGAGCCGTCGTTGAACGGCAGAAATCGTTGAGTCGGACATTCTGCTGTCCAACTCAGGTGCATTAACAGTGCCGACTCATTTCGCGGCGGTCGGCGCTGTCTCGTCGAGAACGCTCCGTACTTTTCGCGCAAGCGCTTCGGGAGTGAACGGCTTCTGCACGAACGCCGCGCCGGACGTCTGATCCCGATGCAAGCCGAGACGGTCCGTGTAGCCGGACATGAACAGCACTTTCATCTTCGGGCGATCCGCCGAGAGCCGCGCCGCGAGCTCGCTGCCGCTCATGTGCGGCATGACGACGTCGCTGATGAGGAGATGGATGGCATCGGGATGCCGCTCGGCCAGACGCAGCGCCTCGACGCCATGCCGCGCTTCGAGGACGATGTAGCCGTGGCGCCGCAGCACTTCGCGCGCGAGCGCGCGAACCGCGTCCTCGTCCTCGACGAGCAGCACCGTCTCCCACCCGCGGCGGCGGCGATCGTCCTTCGCGGCGCCGTCGACGGGCCGCACCGACGCGGCGACCTCCGCCGGCGGCAAGTACACGCTGAACGTCGTCCCCGACCCGACCTCGCTGTCGACCCAGATGTAGCCGCCGTTCTGTTTGACGATGCCGTAGACGGTCGCCAGGCCGAGGCCGACGCCTTTGCCCTGCTCTTTCGTCGTGAAGAACGGCTCGAAGATGCGCCCGCGCGTCACCGGGTCCATCCCCGTGCCCGTGTCGGCCACCGAGACCATCACGTAGCGGCCTGACGTCATCGGAATGTGCGTCGCCGCGAACGCCGCATCGAGGTCGACGACGCGTGTGTCGATTGTCAGCCGGCCGCCGCCGGCCATCGCGTCGCGGGCATTGACCGCCAGGTTCACCAGCACCTGCTCCAGCGACGCGGGATCCGCGCGGACCACGGGTAAGTCCGAGCCCAGCGTCGTCACCAGCTCGACGTCCTCGCCCATCAGGCGGCGCAGCAGCTTGGCGAGGCCGGCGACGAGCGCGTTGACGTCGACGAGCTGCGGCTGCAGCATTTGCCGCCGGCTGAACGCGAGCAGCTGGCGCGTCAGCGACGCCGCGCGTTCGCCCGCCGTGCGAATCTCCTCGAGGTCGGATCGGAGCGCGGCGTCCTGCGGCACGTCGTCGAGCACGAGACTGCAGTAGCCGAGGATCGCCGTCAGCAGATTGTTGAAGTCGTGCGCGATGCCGCCGGCGAGCTGCCCGACCGCTTCCATCTTCTGCGCGTGCCAGAGCTGCTCTTCGAGACGCCGTCGATCGGTGATGTCGCGCGCGTTGACGACGATCGCGCGCACCGCCGGATCGCTGAGACGATTGACGCCGACGCCTTCCATGGCGTGCCACGTGCCGTCGCCGTGCCGGAAGCGCACTTCCTGCGTGATGCGCTCGCCCGGCTTGCGCAGCACTTCGGCGACGCGATGCCCGACGATTTCGCGATCGTCCGGATGCATGAAGTCGAACACCGAATGCCCGAGCATCTCGCTCGCGGCCCAGCCAAGCTGACGCACGGACGACGCGGAGAGATACGCGATGCGCGCTTCCGCATCGAGCAGGATGATCGCGTCCGAGCTGTTCTCGACGAGCGCGCGAAAGCGCTCTTCGTTCTCGCGGAGCGCCGCTTCGGCGGCGCGGCGCTGACGCTCGCGCTCGCGCAGCGCGAGGCCGTGGCGGATCGTACGGTCGAGCGCTTCGACGGAGAGGTGCACCTTGCTCAAGTAGTCCGCCGCGCCGGCGCGCATCGCCTCGACGGCGACCTCTTCGTCGCCCTGCCCCGTGAGCACGATCGTCGGCGTGTCGACGCGCCGCGCCTGCGCCTCGCGCAGCAGCTCGATGCCCGTGCGCGATCCGAGACGGTAGTCGACGAACGCAACGTCGAAGCCGTTGGACGCGAGCGCGCGCAGCGCGTCGTCGTACGTCGTCGCGATGTCGATCGTCGCGCCGGACCACGTGTCTGACAGGCGCAGGAACTGCACCACCATTCCCGCGTGGTCGCGGTCGTCATCCACAACGAGGATGCGGATCGGCTCGGTCATCGGTCAGCGTCGGTCAGCGGCGGAACAGACCGGCGATTCTACTGCCAAGCGCGCGAAACAACCCTTGAATGGCGCGCGTCGCCTGCTGCTTGAAGCTGCCCTGATGGATTGGGCACAGCTGAGTCGGAATCTGATCGCCGTCCTTGAAGTACTCCAGGTACGTCGGACAGCCGTCGACCGGCTTCAGATACGAGACGCTGCACAGTTCGACCGGACGCAGCGTGGCCGGGACGGCGAACTCGCCTGCCGGACGGAGCCGCGCGACCCGCTTCATGAAGTCCGCCCAGATCGGCACGGCGACGCGCGCGGCGTACGCCTCGCGACCGATCGGCGCCGGCTGATCGAAGCCGACCCACACGCCGACGACCATCGAATTGGAGAAGCCGACGAACCACGCGTCCTTGTATTCGTCGGTCGTCCCGGTCTTGCCGCCGATCGGCCCGTGCACGCCGAGGGCGCGCGCCGCCGAGCCCGTCCCGCGGTCGACGACGTCGCGGAGCATGCTCGTCATCTGGAAGGCGACCTCGGGCGAGAGGATGCGCGTGCGTTCGACCGGACGGTCCAGCACCTCGTCGCCCGCCGCGTCGTAGACCGAGAGAATCCCGCGCGGTTCGGCGCGCTCGCCGGCGGCGGGAAAGATCGTGTAGGCGGCGGTGAGGTCCAGCGGCGAGACCACGCCGGTGCCGAGCGCGAGCGACGGGACATCGGGCAGGTTCGACAGACCGGCGTCGTTCGCCACGCGCAGCACCGCGCGGCTGCCGACGGCTTGCTGCAGGTTCGCCGCGGCGGCGTTGTTCGATTCCATCAGCGCTTCGCGCAGCGTCATGCGGTCCGGCACGTCGCCGTGCGCGTTGCGCGGCCGCCATTCGGGATCGGCTGGCGCCGACACGCGGTCGAGATTCGAGAGCACCGACACGGGCGAATAGCCCTTCTCGAGCGCGGCGGCGTACACGAACGGCTTGAACGCGGATCCCGGCTGACGGCGGCTGCGCGTCGCACGGTTGAAGCTGCTGTGCAGATAGTTCGATCCGCCGACCATCGCGAGGATGTCGCCGCTCGCGGGATCGATCGCGACGAGCGCCGCTTCGAGCGGTTGGTCGGCATGCGACGCCCGGCCCAGACCGGAGACGACATGCGAGACGCCCGCGGCGACGGCGCGCTCCGCGGCGTCCTGCATCGCCGGGACGAACGAGGTGTGCACCTGCCAGTCCGGCGGGTGATCGCCGCCGAACTCGTTGCGGAACTGCTGCCGCAAAAAGTCCTTCGCCCACGCGGCGCGCACGTCGCCCGGCTGCCGATACGGCTGGATCTTCGGCCGCACGCGCCGCGCGGCCTCTTCCTGCTCCGGCGTGATGAACTTCTGCGCGCGCATCTGCGCGAGGACGACGTGGCTGCGTTCGAGTGCCCCGTCGTAGTTCGACCACGGCGAGAGCGCCGACGGCGCGCGGATCAACCCGGCGACGAGCGCAGCCTCCGGCAGCGTCAGCGCGTTGGCCGGCTTCCGGAACAGATGTTCCGACATCGTCTCGACGCCGTAGACGCCGGCGCTGAGGTACACGCGGTTGAGATACAACTCCAGGATCTGCGATTTGGTGAGCTGCGCCTCGATGAGAATCGCCAGCGCCGCTTCCTTCACCTTGCGTCCGTACGAGCGCACGTTGGAGAGAAACAGCGTTCGCGCGAGCTGCTGCGTCAGCGTGCTGCCACCCTCCACGCGCCCGCGCGATTCGAGATCGCGGACGACGGCGCGGCCGAGGCCGATCGGATCGACGCCAGGGTGGTAGTAGAACCGCCGATCCTCCACGGCGACAACGGCGTGCTGCAGGTTCGGCGAGATCTGCGCGAGCGGAACATCGTGCCGCTGCTCGTCGAGGCGGAACCACGGCTGGCCGTCGGCGCCGTAGAACACGGTGTCGCCCACGCCGCGCGTCAGCCGGTGGACGGCGACGGCGTACCGCGACAGCCACAGGGTCGAGACGCCCGCGAAGACAACGAGACCGACGAGCAGCACGACCGCCACCCAGTCCGACCAGCGGCGCGGCGGCAGCAGCTTCAGCGGCGTGTGCGCTCCTCCACGATCGAATAGACGAGGGCTGCAAGAAAAATGACGACGATCAGCGTCAACGACGTCCAGGTCGGAATTTCGAACGCGATCAGGCGCGCGCTATGCAGAAAATCGAGGAGCAGCTTGACCGCGACCCACGCGATGATGACGAACGCGCCGTCGACCAGCGGCGGATATCGCTTGACGATCGAGAGGAGCTGGCCGATCAGCAGGCGGAGCGCGACGATGCCGAGAAAGCCGCCGCTGATGACGACCCACTTCTTCGGCGACATCGCAACGCCGACGAGGATCGAATCGACCGCGAAGACGAGGTCGGTCAACTCGACTTTGACGACCGTCGCCCAAAACGCCGTCAGACCGAGCCACGGCTCGGCGGGCTTCGGCATCCGACGCTCCTCCGCCGACTCGCCGCCGCCGAAGTGCTGGTAGACGAGATACAGGAGGTAGGCGCCGCCCACGAACTTCACCCACCACAACCGGATGAGCAGCACGGCGAGCGCCACCGCGGTGCCTCGAAAGACGAACGCGCCCAGGATCCCGTAGCGCAATGCTTTGCGCTGCTGGCGATCGGGCAGCCCAAGCACCAGCACCGCCAGGACCATCGCGTTGTCGACGCTCAGCAGCCCTTCGAGGACGACCAGGAGTCCGATGGTGAGGAAATCCGCCGGATGGATCACGCTGAACCGCAGTATACCGGTCGCATTCGGAATGTTGACACGACGTGTATCAAGTCCTATATTTGGATCGGCGCAAGGTCGTTATGCCCCTGGATCAGGATCTGTATTTCATCAGCATGGCCGCGCGGATGCTCGGCATGCATCCCCAGACGCTTCGAAAGTACGAACGGCTCGGTCTCGTGCAGCCCAGCCGCACAATCGGCAGCATGCGCCTGTACTCGCGCGAGGAACTCGAACGGCTCAAGCTGATCAAGCGCCTCGTTGACGATGGCGGGATCAACCTCGCGGGCGTGCAGCGTCTGCTCTCGATCGCGGAGGTCGTGCAGCGGTTGCGGCCGCTGATGCGCGACGAGGCGCTCTCGGTCCGCGACACGCGCCGGCGCGTCGTCCACGAGCTCGACGAGCTGAGCCGCATGCTCGGATTCGACTAATGGATTTCAAGGACTACTACTCCACGCTCGGCGTCGCGAAGACGGCGAACGAAAAAGAGATCAAGCAGGCGTACCGGAAGCTGGCGCGCAAGCACCACCCGGACGTCAACCCGGGCGACAAGTCCGCCGAAGCGAAGTTCAAGGAGATCAACGAAGCGTACGAGGTGCTCGGCGATCCCGAGAAGCGAAAGAAGTACGACGAGCTCGGCGCCAACTGGCGCGCGTACGAGCAGGCGGGCGCCGGCGGCGCGGCCGGGTTCGACCCGAGCCAGTTCGGCGGCTGGAACGTGCACTTCGGCGGCGCGTCGCCCGGCTCGGGGCAGCCGGGCGCCGGCGGCTTCCGCACGATGACCGAAGACGAAATGCGCGAGATGTTCGGCGACGCGAATCCGTTCTCCGACTTCTTCCAGACGTTCTTCGGCGGCGCGGGCGGACCAAGCGCCGACGCGGGGCGCCGCGAGCGCCGGCCGCGAGCACGCACGGCGGCGCGCCCCGGGCGCGACATCGAGCACGAAATCACGCTCGATCTCGAGGACGCGTTCAACGGCACCACGCGCCGGCTGACGGTCGCGCAAGGCGGCACGCCGCGCACCGTCGACGTGCGCATTCCGGCCGGCGTCGGCGACGGATCGCGCGTCCGCGTCGCCGGCGAAGGCGAATCGGGCGCGGGCGGCGCGCACGCCGGCGACCTGTATCTGCGGATCAAGCTCGTGAAGCATCCGCAGTTCGAGCGCAAGGGCAAGGATCTCTACGTGCACGTGCCGGTGCCGCTGACGACCGCCGTGCTCGGCGGCGAGGCCGACGTCAAAACGATGGGCGGCCGCTCGCTGCGGCTCAAGGTGCCGCCCACGACGCAAAACGGTCAGGTGTTCCGGTTGAAAGGCCACGGGATGCCCACCGTCGGCAAGCCCGACGAACACGGCGATCTCTACGCGACGGTCAACGTGCAACTGCCGCGCGAATTGACGCCGGAGCAACGGAAGCATTTCGAGGAACTGCAGAAATTGGAGAAGGGCGCCAAACATTCAGCAGCCTGAGGACCACGACCTCGTCTCGTGAGCGTCGTGGCGAACGGATATGGCGATGAACATCAACAAGTACACCGAAAAAGCGCGCGAAGCGGTCGCCGCGGCGATCGATACGGCGCGCAAGGACAATCATCCGCAGGTCGAACCCGAGCATCTGCTGCTCGCCCTCGTCGAACAGCGGGACGGCATCGTCCCCGAACTGATTCGCAAGGCGTCGCTCGATCCCGCGGCGGTCGCGAACGCCACGCGCGAGCTCTTGAAAAAACTGCCGTCGGCGTACGGCGGCTCGGAGCCAGGCCTGTCGCCGCGGCTGCGCCTCGTCACCGATCAGGCGCAGGCCGAAGCGGATCGCCTGAAGGACGAGTACGTCAGCACCGAGCACCTGTTCATCGCGATCGCCGACGAAACGGGTCGGTCGCCGTCCGCGCAGCTCCTGAAGCAGCTCGGCATCACGCGCGACAAGATCCTGCAGCTGCTGACGAGCGTGCGCGGATCGCAGCGCGTCACGAACGAGAATCCGGAGGGGACCTATCAGGCGCTGCAGCGCTACGGGCGCGATCTGACGGAGCTCGCGAAGAAGGGCAAGCTCGATCCGGTCATCGGCCGCGACGAGGAGATCCGCCGCGTCATCCAGGTGCTGTCGCGCCGGACGAAGAACAACCCGGTCCTCATCGGCGAGCCCGGCGTCGGCAAGACCGCCATCGTCGAAGGACTCGCCCGCCGCATCGTCGACAAGGATGTGCCGGAGGGATTGAAGGACAAGACGATCTTCGCCCTCGATATGGGCGCGCTCGTCGCGGGCGCCAAATACCGCGGCGAGTTCGAGGAGCGCCTGAAGGCGGTGCTGAAGGAGATCGCCGATTCGAACGGCCAGATCATTCTCTTCATCGACGAGCTGCACACCGTCGTCGGCGCCGGCGCGGCGGAAGGCGCGATGGACGCGTCGCAGATGCTGAAGCCGATGCTCGCGCGCGGCGAGCTGCACACGATCGGCGCGACGACGCTCGACGAGTACCGGAAACACATCGAGAAGGACGCCGCGCTGGAGCGGCGGTTCCAGCCGGTGCTGGTCGGCGAGCCGACGGTCGAGGACACGATCAGCATTCTGCGCGGCCTGCGCGAACGCTACGAGGTCCATCACAAGGTGAAGCTGAAGGACTCGGCGCTCGTCGCGGCGGCGGTCCTGTCCAATCGCTACATCTCGGATCGGTTCCTGCCCGACAAGGCGATCGATCTCGTCGACGAGGCGGCGTCGAAGCTGCGCATGGAGATCGACTCGATGCCGGCGGAGCTCGACGAAGTGCGCCGGCGCGTCATGCAGCTCGAGATCGAGCGCGAGGCGCTGCGGAAGGAAAAGGACAAAGCGTCGCAGGAGCGGCTGCAGAAGCTCGAGAAGGAGCTCGCCGATCTGAAGGAAGATCAGAATCGGCTGCGGGCGCAGTGGGAGCGCGAGAAGGCGGCGATCTACGGCACGGCGGACCTCAAGAAGCAGCTCGAGGACGCGAATACCGCGCTCAAGGACGCCGAGCGGCAGGGCGACTATGCGAAAGCGTCCGAGCTGAAATACGCGCGCATTCCGGAGCTCGAAAAGCAGATTCAGTCGCAGGAGGCCGGCGGCGGCGAGCCCGGCGCCGCTCGCATGCTCAAGCTCGAGGTCGACGAGGAAGACATCGCCGAAGTCGTCAGCAAGTGGACGCACATCCCGGTCAGCCGGCTGATGGAAGGCGAAATCCAGAAGTTGATTCACATGGAGGAGCGCCTCCATCAGCGCGTCATCGGCCAGGACGAAGCGATCAACGCCGTCGCGAACGCCATCCGCCGCGCGCGTGCCGGGTTGCAGGATCCGAACCGGCCGCTCGGCAGCTTCCTGTTCCTCGGGCCGACCGGCGTCGGCAAGACCGAGCTCGCCCGCGCGCTCGCCGAGTTCCTGTTCGACGACGAGCAGGCGATGGTGCGGATCGACATGTCCGAGTACCAGGAGAAGCACACGGTCTCGCGCATGATCGGCGCGCCGCCCGGATACGTCGGCTACGAGGAAGCGGGACAGCTCACCGAAGCCGTGCGGCGGCGGCCGTACGCCGTCGTGCTGTTCGACGAGATCGAGAAGGCGCACCCCGAGGTGCTGAACGTGCTGCTGCAGCTCCTCGACGACGGCCGCCTGACCGACGGCAAAGGACGCACGGTCGACTTCAAGAACACCGTCGTCATCATGACGTCGAACATGGGCAGCCAGTATCTGACGGGCGAGGTCAACGAAGGGGTCCGCCGGCAGGTCATGGACGCGCTGCGCGACCACTTCCGGCCGGAGTTCCTCAACCGGATCGACGAGATCATCTTCTTCCATTCGCTCGACCGCGAGCACATGAAGCGGATCATCGACATTCAGCTCGCCGGGCTGATGAAACGCCTCGAGGAGCGCAAGATTCACGTGCAGCTGACCGACGCCGCCAAGACGCGGCTGGTCGAAGAGGGTTACGATCCGGTATACGGCGCCCGGCCGCTCAAGCGGACGATCCAGCGCCGGGTGCTGGACCCGCTCGCGCTCCGCGTCCTCGAAGGCGACTTCGGCGAGGGCGACACGGTCGTGGTCGATGCGGCGCGCGACGGGTTGACGTTCGAGAAGAAAGGCCAGACGGTTAACGCGTAATGCCGAGTCCGAAAGCAAATCCTCGTTTCAATCCCCGGGGCGGCGACCGGCGCGGGCAGCGTCCGCTCGGCACGCGCCCCGGTTCTTCGTTGTGGTACGGCCTCGCGTTCCTGCTGCTGCTCGGCCTCGCGCAGATGTATTACCTGACGCCGAACGCCCGCACGGTGCCGTACAGCGACTTCAAGCAGATGGTGAAGAACGGCCAGATCGCCGAAATCACCATCGGCGATCAAGTCATCCGCGGCACGCTGAAGCAGGACGACGGCAAGGGCAAGCAGTTTCAGACCACGCGCGTCGAGGACCCGAAACTAACGGAGGAACTCGAAGCGAAGGGCGTCAAGTACACGGGCGAAGCGGTCAACCGCTGGCTCCCCGACCTGCTCGGCTGGATCATCCCGCTCATCTTCTTCATCGGCATCTGGGGGTTCTTCTTCCGCCGGATGGGCGGCGCGGAAGGCGGCGTGATGTCGTTTGCGCGGAGCCGCGCGAAAATCTACGCCGACGACGAGGTCAAGGTGCGGTTCGTCGACGTCGCGGGCGTCGACGAGGCGCGCGAGGAGCTGAAGGAAGTCGTCGAGTTCCTGAAGAACCCGAAGAAGTACACGAACCTCGGCGGCCGCATTCCCAAGGGCGTGCTGCTCGTCGGGCCGCCCGGAACCGGCAAGACGCTGCTCGCGCGTGCGGTGGCCGGCGAAGCGCACGTGCCGTTCTTCAGCCTGAGCGGATCCGAGTTCGTCGAGATGTTCGTCGGCGTCGGCGCCGCGCGCATTCGCGATCTGTTCCAGCAGGCCGAAGCCAAAGCGCCGTGCATCGTCTTCATCGACGAGCTCGATGCGCTCGGCAAGGTGCGCGTGCAGAGTCCGATCGGCAGCCACGAAGAGCGCGAGCAGACGCTCAATCAGCTGCTGGCCGAAATGGACGGCTTCGACTCGCGCAAGGGCGTCATCATCATGGGCGCGACCAATCGTCCCGAAGTGCTCGACCCGGCGCTGCTCCGTCCCGGCCGCTTCGATCGCCAGGTGCTCGTCGACAAGCCCGACGTGAAGGGACGCGAGGAGATCCTGCGCATCCACGTCAAAGGAGTCAAGCTCGCCGAGGGCGTCGACCTGAAACTGATCGCCGCGCGGACCGCCGGATTCGCCGGCGCGGATCTCGCCAACCTCGTGAACGAAGCGGCACTGCTCGCCGCGCGCAACGACAAGACCGCCGTCGACATGAAGGACTTCGAGTCGGCGATCGATCGCCTGATCGCGGGGCTCGAGAAAAAGCGCGTGATGAGCACGAAGGAGCGCGAGATCGTCGCGTATCACGAGTCGGGCCACGCCATCGTCGCGACGTCGCTGCCAGGCCTCGATCCGGTCCACAAGATCTCGATCGTGCAGCGCGGCTTCGGCGCGCTCGGCTACACCATGCAGTTGCCGCTGGAGGATCGCTACCTGATGCAGCGCAGCGATCTCAAGAGCCAGCTCGCGGTGCTGCTCGGCGGACGCACCGCCGAGGAGATCGCGCTCGGCGAAATCTCGACCGGCGCGCAGAACGATTTGCAGCGTGCGACCGACATCGCGCGCGCGATGGTCACCGAGTTCGGGATGAGCGAGTCGCTCGGCGCCATCAACTACGACGGCAACAAGCGTGCGCGCTTCCTCGACATCCCGATGCCGCAGGAGCGCGGGCTCTACGCCGAACAGACCGCCGAGAAAATCGACGCGGAGATCACGCGCATCCTGACCGAAGCGCACGACACCGCGCGAACCATCCTGTCCACGCACCGCGACGAGCTCGAAGCGGTGACGCGCCGGCTGCTCGACATCGAAGTGATGGAAGGCGACGAGCTCCGGCAGATCCTCGGCGTGCCGCCGACGCAGGATTCACCCGAGAAGACGCCGCTCCCCGCCACGGGCGGAACGACGTAGCGGCGGCCGCGCCTCCAAATCATCCGTTCGCCTGCGCGTCGACCGTCTCCGCCGCAGCGGGCGTCCAGTGCGTCAGCGCGATCGCCGCGCCAGCGATCTGCACCGAGACGACGAGCGCGACGCACCCGGGCCAGCCGGCGGCATTCCAGAAAACGGCGGGCGCGGCGCCGCCGACGCTGCCGCCCGTGTAATAGAACGTCGAGTACAGCCCGACGGCCAGGCCGCGGTCATTGTCGGTGACCGCGCCGATGTAGCTGCTCGTCGTGGTCTGCGCGATGAAGACGCCCGTCGAACTGAGCGCGAGGCCGGCGACGATCGCGGGGAGCGACGGCACGAGCGTCAGCAGCGCGCCCGCGGCGCCGATCGTCATCGCCGCGGTCATCCCGGCGCGGTGTCCGTACGCGTCGATCCAGCGTCCGCTGAGCGGCGTCACGACCGCACCCACGAGATAGACGACGAACAACCAGCCGAGCGCCGCCGTCGTGAGTCCGAACGGGGGCGCGGCGAGATGGAACGTCACGTACGTGAACATCGCGACGTTCGTGAAGAGGACGCAGAATCCGATCGCCCACGTTGCGACGAGCTGGCGGTTGCGAAAAAGCGTGGCCGCTCGCCCCTTCACCCGCTGACGTCGCGCAACGCCAGCGTCAGCGCGTGGTCCGCTCGTCGACTCGCGCGCGCTCCGCTCGTTCGGCAACGCGCGCCACAGCACGAGCGCGATCGCGAACGCCGCGATCGCGAGCGCCGCGAACGACAGATGCCAGTCCGCGTAGGACGCGATCAACCCCGCGCTCGCGCGCCCGACGAAGCCGCCGACGATCGTACCCGTCATGTACGCCGCGGTGGCGCGGCCGGCCCGCTCCGGCGGCCACACCTCGTGGATGTAGGCGACGCTGGACGCGAAGACGCCGGGCGTGACGACGCCCTGCACGAAGCGCCAGACGATCAACTGCGTCAGCGTCGCCGACGTCGCTGCGAGCGCGGTCGCCGCGGCGAGTAGAAACGCGGCGCTCACAATCACACGCCGCAGACCGATCACGTCTGCCAGGCGGCCGATGAGCGGCGCGAAGATGGCCACGGCCACCGTCGGCGCCGTCACCGTCAGGCCGACGGCAAACGTCGACGCGTGAAAGCGGTCGGCGAGCAGCGGAAGCAGCGGCTGCGTCGCGTACAGATTCAGAAACGCCGCGGCTCCGGCGAGGACTATCGGCCACATCGACGACGCGATGTCATATTGTGTCTCGCCCGGGACTCTGACGATCGAGCGGCCTTATACTTTCTTCGCTTGATGAGTCGGGACGGAGTGTTGTGGGCGCTGTTCGCGCTCGTCATTCTCGGATACGCGGTGACGTTGAACCGTGTGCCGACGCAATTCGGCGACGGTCCATTCTACGCGTCGATTTCCCGCTCCCTCGCGGCCGGCGGCCCCGGCATCCCGTCGGTCCTCGCGAGCGGTCCCACCGCAATCGATCATGTCAAGTTCTATGGCCCCGTCTTCTTCACGGGCCTGTCCATCTGGTTCAAGGTCTTCGGCTGTTCGAGCTGGACGTTCCGCGTCTTCTGCGGCCTCTCGGGTCTCCTGGTCGCGCTCGGCGGCGGCGCGATTTCGTGGTCGCTCGGCGGACGCGTCGAGCGTCGCGCGTGGGCATGCCTGCTCCTGTTGCTGACGCCGGAGCTCGGCGCCGCCGCCACCTACGGGCGCATGGATCCGTTCGTCGTCGCCCTCGAGCTGTTCGGCCTTGGTGTGTTCGTGCACGGCATCACGTTCGGCCGCTGGCCGTGGCTCCACGGGATGGCATCCGGGCTGCTGCTGACGGGCGCCGTGCTGTCCACGCCGCGCAGTTTCCCGTTCATGCTCGGGTTCGCGGTTGCTCTGGTCGTCGTGCTGCCGCGCAGCACCGCGGCCGCGCGCGGCACCCTGGCGCGTCAGGCGGGCGTGTGCGTCGGCGTCGTCGGCGTGCTGTGGCTGATCTGGACGATCCATGCGTCGGGCGGCCCTCGCGAATGGTTCCACATGATGGCCTACGTCGCGACGCACGAGGACACCGACGTCGCGCTGCTGCGCGTGCAGCGCGACTGGATGTTCGTGTGGTGGCAGTCGCTGACGCCGACGTTCGCGATTGCCGGCGCGGTGATCCTGGCCTGGCGGCTGCGCGGCTCGGGATCGCACACGATCGCGGCGATGTTCGCGTTCACGGTGACGTGGATCACGTTCGTCGCGACGTGGACGCTCTTCGAGTTCGCGTTCCTCTTTGCGCCCTACGCGATCCTGCCGCTCTTCTCCGTCGTGATCGCGGCGCCGGTGCCCAAAACCGATCTCGATCGGCGGCATATGCGCGTCGTCGGTCTTGCGCTGCTGATCCTGTTTGTCGGCGTCCGCGGCTCAAAGCTCGTGCGCGCCGCGGTGACGTGGTCGGCGCGCGACCCCGCGACGCTGACGGCGTTCGTGCGCGATCATGTGCCGGCGGGATCGCGCGTCGCCGGCCGCGGGCATGGCTTCTTCTTCGCCGTCGAGGAGGCGGGATCGCACTATCTGGTCGCGTCGCAAGTCAGCGCCGCGGACTGGGCGCGGTGGATGCCCGCCATCGAGCGGCGGACGCCCCCGCCGACGCGGCCGATTCTCGCCGACTATCTGCTGTGGCCGAACGACGTCCCGCTCGCGCTGGTGCCGCCGATCGCGATGACGTGTCGCGCGGCCGTGGCGGTCGCGGCCTTCACGCCGGCGCCGCCCAACATCCCCGCGCTCTCCTCGCTGGCGGCCGGGGATCCCGACGCCGGCTACGCGCCGGCCACGCTCTACCGTCTGAAGCCGACCTGCGACACCGCGCATCGCGCGGACTGAGCGCGGCCTGCCGAACGCGTCCGCGGCGGTCGAGTGGAGCTAAAATGTCGCCCATGATGACGACCACTCGCCTTGCTTCGTTTGCCGCCGGCTTTCTGATCGCCCTGCCGGCGCTCGCCGCCACGCAGGATCCGACGCAGGCGCCGCGCAACAAGCCGCTGCTCAGCGCCGAGCACAAGCGGCTGCAGCCCGAAGAAGCGTACAGCGATACCAACGTGACGCTGTTCGGCGATCCCAACAAGCCGGGGATGTACATCGTCCGGAACCATTTCAAGCCGGGTCAGATGTCACACCCGCACTTCCACGATCAGGATCGCTACGTGACGGTGATCAAGGGCACGTGGTGGACCGGCGAAGGCGACACGTTCGCGCCAGAGACGGCAGTGCCGATCAAAGCCGGTGGCGTCATGTTCCACCCGGCCGGCTATCACCACTACGACGGATCGAAGCCGGGCACCGAGGACGTGATCGTCCAGATCATGGGCATGGGGCCGGTGAAGACGACGCAGACCGAGGTGAAATAAACGCTACGAGGCCGGTTTGTCTGCGGAGCCGGCGACTGCGGCTTCGGCGGCCTGGAAACCGACCTTCGAGTGCGTGCCGTCGCAGAACGGCTTGTTGGTCGACCCGCCGCAGCGGCAGAGCGCGAACGGCCGTTTCGGGATTTGATACGCGTTGCCATTCCAATCGACGAGCGTCACGTCGTCGCCTTCCACCACGTACGGGCCGTTCTGCCGGACTTTGATGTTCGCCATCGCTACCCCATTTTCTGCATGGACGCCAGGAACTCGGCGTTGTTCTTCGTCTTGCCCATCTTGTCGAGGAGCAATTCCATCGCCTCGACCGGCGAGAGCGGGCCGAGGACCTTGCGCAGGACCCAGATGCGGTTCAGGTCGTCGCGCGGGATGAGCAGCTCTTCCTTGCGCGTGCCGCTCTTCTGCAGCTCGATCGACGGGAAGACGCGCTTGTCGGTGAGCTTGCGGTCAAGGTGGATCTCCATGTTGCCGGTCCCCTTGAACTCTTCGAAGATCACGTCGTCCATGCGCGACCCGGTGTCGATGAGCGCGGTCGCCATGATCGTCAGCGATCCGCCCTCTTCGATGTTGCGCGCGGCGCCGAAGAACCGCTTCGGCTTCTGCAGCGCGTTGGAATCGAGACCGCCCGAGAGCACTTTCCCCGACGGCGGGATGACGGTGTTGTAGGCGCGCGCGAGGCGCGTGATCGAGTCGAGCAGGATCAGCACGTCCTTCTTGTGCTCGACGAGACGCTTCGCCTTCTCGATCACCATCTCGGCGACCTGCACGTGGCGCTGCGCCGGTTCGTCGAACGTCGACGAGATCACCTCGCCGTCGACCGACCGCTGCATGTCGGTGACCTCTTCCGGCCGCTCGTCGATCAGCAGCACGATGAGATACACCTCGGGGTGATTCTTCGCCACCGACTGCGCGATGCTCTGGAGCAGCATCGTCTTGCCGGTTCGCGGCGGCGCGACGATGAGCCCGCGCTGACCTTTGCCGATCGGCGTCCAGAGATCCATGACGCGCGCCGAGAGATTGTCCGGCGTCGTCTCGAGCACCAGCCGCTCCTGCGGATACAGCGGTGTGAGATTCTCGAAGAACAGCTTGTCGCGCGCCTGTTCGGGCGCCTCGAAGTTCACCGCCTCGACTTTGATCAGCGCGAAGTAGCGCTCGCCTTCTTTCGGCGGCCGGATCTGGCCCGAGACGGTGTCGCCGGTCTGCAGGTCGAACTTGCGGATCTGCGACGGCGAAACGTAGATGTCGTCGGGCCCCGGCAGGTAGTTGTAGTCGGGCGCACGCAGGAAGCCGAAGCCGTCGGGCAGCACCTCGAGCACGCCTTCCGAGAAGATGAAGCCGCTCATCTCGGTCTGCGCTTTCAAGATCTGGAAGATCAGCTCCTGCTTGCGCATCCCGGTCGCGCCGCCGACGTTCAGGTCCTTCGCGATCTGCGTGAGCTTCTGGATGCTCATGTCTTTCAGATCGGTGATGTTGAGGCGCTTGGACGTTTCGGGAGCGGCGCTGGCGGCCGGCGGTGCGGCGGTCGCGGGTGTTTCTGAGGTGGCGGTGGCGGCGGGCGTCGACGGCTCCTGAGCATTGGAGGATCCGTTGCCGCTCCGCGCCCCATGGCGCTTGGGATTGCTTGGCATATTGTCGGATGTGAAAGGTCGAATGTTAAAGTTCGGCGGGCTCGGCGTCGAGTATAACTCAAAAGTCGTACGGGTTCTGGCCAATACCGACGATGCTGCACGCGACGATCGGCTTGAGATGCAATGCGCGCGCGCGCGCGATCACCGCCTCGTCGTCGGCGCCTGGATTCAGCCACACTTCGCCGATCCCTTTTTGCGCGACGTCCGCGATCACCTGCAGGCCGATCTCCGGCTGCACGTACACCGTCGCCATGTCGATCGAGCCCGGCACGTCGAGCACCGACTTGTACGTTTTCAGTCCTTCGATCTCGCGCTCGTTCGGGTTGATCGGGACGACCGTGTATCCCTTCGCCTGAAACGCGCGCACCGCCCGGTTTCCGAACTTGCGGCGATCGGCGGACGCGCCGATCACCGCGACCACCTTAGGCATATGCGGTCTTCGGCGCGTGCGCCCGCACGAACTCGAGAATGCGCCGGCTGCCCTCCTGCAGGATCTCCATCGACGTCGCGTACGAAATGCGGATGAACCCGGGCGCGTCGAACGCCTCGCCCGGCGTGACCGCCACGCGCGACTCCTGCAAAAGTGCGTCCGCGAAGTCGAGCGACGTCCGCAGCCCGTCGGGCGACAGCACGTCGCTGACGTCGATGAACATGTAGAACGCGCCGGCCGGTTTGCGGCAGCGCAGTCGCGGATCGGCGCTGAGCCACGCGTGCAGCTGATCGCGACGCTTCCTGTATTCGTCGAGCATCGCCTTGACCGGCGCCTGCGATCCGGTCAGCGCCTGCACGGCTGCCTTCTGCGTGATCGACGTGACGTTCGACGTCTCGTGGCTCTGCAGCGCGACCGCCGCGGCGGTCACCGCCGCCGGGCCAATGGCCCAGCCGCACCGCCAGCCCGTCATCGAATACGCCTTGGACGAGGAGCCGCAGATCACCGCGTTGTCGCGGCACTTGGTCGCCAGCACCTTGGGCAGGTTGTGCGGCACATCGTCGTAGATCAGTTTCTCGTAGCAGAGATCCAGGACGACCCAGATGCCCTTCTGCACGGCGGCGTCCGCGATCAGCCCGAGCTCCGATTCGCTGATCAGCGCGCCGGTGGGGTTGCACGGCGAGTTGACGATAATTCCCTTCGTGCGCGGCGTCATCGCGTCGAGGATCGTCTTGGCGTGGATCGCGAAGCCGTCGTCCGGATACGTGCGCGCGAGCACGGGCGTCGCGTCGGCCAGCTTGATCTGTTCGGTGAGCGTCGGCCAGTACGGCGCGTGCGTGATCACTTCGTCGCCGGGGCCGAAGAGCACGAGCGCCGTGTTGTAAAGCGCCTGTTTGCCGCCGGCCGTGACGATGACTTCGTTCTCTTTGTACTCGACGGCATAGTCCTGGCGGTACCGGTCGCAGATCGCGCGCTTCAGGTCCGCAATCCCCGCCACCGGCGTGTAGCGCGTGAAGTCGTGGTCGAGCGCATCGTGCGCCGCGGCCTTGACGGCCATCGGCGTCGGAAAGTCCGGCTCGCCTGCGCCGAAGTCGAGCACCTCGATCCCTTCGCGCCGCAGGCGATCCACCGTCGCCGTCACCTTCATCGTCGGCGAGCTCGAAATGCGCGAAGTCCGTTCCGCCAGTTTCATGTGACCTTAGACCTTCTGGCGCAGACGCTGCTCCACGAGAGCCGGCACGAGGCCGCTCACACGTCCGCCCAGCGAAAACACTTCTTTGATCAATCGGGAGCTGATGTAGGTGTACTGCTCCGCCGGCATCATGAACACCGTCTCGATCTCCGGATTGAGCCGCTGGTTCATGAGCGCCATCTGGAACTCGAACTCGAAATCCGACACCGCGCGGAGCCCGCGCACGATCACGTGCGCGTTGCGCCTCGCAACATAGTCCACGAGCAGGCCGTCGAACGTGTCCACTTCGACATTGGTCTGGCTCTTGAACACGTCGCGGGCGATCTCGACGCGCTCCGCCATCGTGAACAGCGGCTTCTTCTCGGCGTTCACCAGGATCGCGACGATGATGCGATCGAAGAGCCGCGCGCCGCGCAGGATGATGTCGACGTGCCCGTTGGTCAGCGGATCGAACGAGCCGGGATACACCGCTAAGGTGGACATGAATACAACGCCAGTGCGGAATCGCCCGACACGACCTCGCGCGTGCGCGTCAGCTCGCCGACCGCCGCCGGCGCGGGCCGGCGACGCGCGTGCTCGAGGACGAGCGTGCCGCTGGCCGCGAGCAGCCGCGCCACCGGAGCAATCGCCTGCGCGGCGTCGTATTCGTACGGCGGATCCAGCAGCACGAGGTCGAACGAAGCCGGAGGCAGATCCGGAGCCGCGCGGTCGATTCCGGCGCGGATAATAACATAGCCGTCGGCGACGCCGCAGGCCTTCAGATTCTCGGCGATGAGCGCCTGCGCGCGCCGATCGCGCTCCACGAACGCCACGTGCGTCGCGCCGCGGCTCAGCGCCTCGATGCCGACCGCGCCGGTCCCCGCGAAGCCGTCGAGGACGCGCGCGCCCTCGATGAGGGGCGCCAGGATGTTGAAGAGCGTCTCGCGCAGCTTGTCGGAGGTCGGACGCAGCCCCTCCCAGCTCGGCGCGTGGAGGCGACGGCCTTTGAGCGTCCCCGCAATCACGCGCACGCGCCTACCCTACCTCGATGAGCCGGAACCGCGCCTGCCAGCTTGTCATCAATTGGTCTCGCGCAATCGGATTCGGCGCGGCCGTGTCGATGTGGCGCTCTGCCTCGCGATACGCGACGTCGAGCAGTTCGCGGTCGCGCACGAGATCCACGAGACGGAACGTCGGCAGCCCCGCCTGCCGCGTGCCGAAAAAATCGCCCGGCCCGCGCAGTTGCAGGTCGCGCTCGGCGATCTCGAAGCCGTCGGTCGTCTCGGTCATCGCCTTCAGCCGCTCGCGCGCCTCGTCCGACAGCGGGGACTGGTAGACGAGAAAGGCATACGACTGGTGTCCGCTGCGGCCCACGCGTCCTCGCAGCTGATGCAACTGCGACAAGCCGAAGCGCTCGGCGTGCTCCACGATCATCACGCTCGCGTTCGGCACGTCGATCCCCACCTCCACCACCGTCGTCGACACCAGGATGTCGATCTCGTGCGCGGCGAACGCCTTCATGACGCGGTCCTTCACCGCGCTCTTCATTCGGCCGTGCAGCAGCCCGACGCGGTACTGCGGGAAGATCTGCTGCTGCAGCGTGTCGGCCATCGCGGTCGCGGCTTTCACGTCGACCTTCGCCGACTCCTCGACGAGCGGATAGATGACGTAGACCTGACGTCCCTCGTCGAGCTGCTGGCGGACGAAGGCGTAGATCTCGTCACGCCGTGACTCGGGCTTCGCCGTCGTCTTGATCGGCAGCCGCCCGGCCGGCAGTTCGCGGATCGACGAGACGTCGAGGTCGCCGTACAGCGTCAGCGCAAGCGTGCGTGGAATCGGCGTTGCGGTCATGACCAGCACGTCGGGATGCAGCCCTTTCTCGCGCAGCGTCGCGCGCTGCAGCACGCCGAACCGGTGCTGCTCGTCGATCACCGCGAGCCCGAGCTGCTGGAACTGCACGTCGCCCTGCACGAGCGCGTGCGTGCCGACGACGAGATGGATGGCGCCGGAGGCGATTTCGGCGAGCGCCGTGCGCCGCGCGGCCGCCGGCGTCGACCCGGTGAGCAGCGCGACCCGGAACCGCGACCGCTCGAGCAGCCGCGCGATGTTCGCGAAGTGCTGCTCCGCCAGAATCTCGGTCGGCGCCATGAACGCGGCTTGCAGGCCGTTCTCCATTTCGACGAGCGCCGCGAGCAGCGCCACGATCGTTTTGCCGGCGCCGACGTCCCCCTGCAGCAGCCGGTTCATCGGCTGCGGGCGCTGCAGGTCGTCGACGATCTCTTTCAACGCCTGCCGCTGACTGCCGGTCAGCTTGAACGGCAGCACCTGCCGCGCCGACTCGCGGATGCGATCGTCGACGCGCACTTCGGTGGGCTTCCGCTCAGCGGCCGCCGCGCGCCGCCGCGCGAGCACGCCGAGCTGGAACAGGAACGCCTCCTCGAAGATCAGCCGCTGCTGCGGCCGCGTCGCGAAGCGGTTCAGCGCCTCGACCGCCGCGTCCGCGGGCGGAAAATGCGTCGCGTGCAGCGCCGCCGCGCGCGCCGGCAACTGCAGCCGCAGCCGCACCTCGTCCGGCAGCGGATCGGGCAGGTCCGCCGGCAGTTTCTGCAGCGCCTCGAACACGAGCCGGCGTTGCATCTTCGGTGTGACGCTGCCGGTCTTCTCGTAGACCGGGACGATCCGGCCCGTGTGGATCAGTTCCGCATCTTCGTCGTCGAGGATTTCGAACTGCGGATTCTGGAGGTGCAGCGCGCCGCCGCCGTACATCTCCACCGGCCCGTAGAGCACGACCTGCTGGCCGCGCACGAAGATGTCTTTCAGGTACGGCTGATTCAGCCACACGGCGCGGATCGACTTGCTCCCGTCGTCGATCGCCGCCTCGAAGATCTTGAAGCCGGGGCGACGCGTGGAGCGGAGCCCGCACGCGATGATGCGGCCGCTGATCGACGCGGCGGTGCCGGGCTTCAGCGACGCGATCGGCTGCAGCCGGCTGCGATCCTCGTAGCGGATCGGAAAGCGATACAGCAGATCCTCGACGGTGCGGAGGCCGACGCGCTCGAGATCCGCCGCGCGCCGCGGCCCGACACCTTTGAGGAACTGCAGCGGCGTCGCGAGGACGTCCTCGGCGGTCACGGCTATTGGATGACGATCGCCTGGCCGCGTTCGACCTGGATCTCGCGGATCGCCGACGGCAGCGCGAACGGATCGTCGAGTCCGATGCCCGACGGCTTGCTCGCGCTGCGCGAGTAGTAGCTGACGATTTCCTGCAGCACGAGCTTCGGAATCGGCACGCCGGCGACGGCGGCGCTCTCAAGGAAGAACTGTCCCGTCCCGTTCGCGGTCTTCAACGTCCCCGACGCGGTCACCGGCAGGCGTCCGGTCAGGTAGCTCAGGGGATCCCAGAAGCTGGTCGCGTTCTTCGCCTTGCGCACGGCGTCGAGATCGACGACGGCGCGTCCCGAAAGTTTGCCCGCACCCAGAATCGCGATCGACGGTTCGACAACCCCCTTGGGGATTTGATCGCCAGCGTCGTAGCGCAGATACGAATTGACCTCGCCTTCGGTGACGATGGTGCGGCGGCCCTGGCGGGTTGGCTTCTCGGCGTGCGCGTTGATAAGCGCGACCTTCTGTTTCAGCAGCTCGGATTCGCGCTTGCTGGCAGCACCGGCGGCCGCCGCGGCGGCGGTCAGCAGGAGCACGGCACAGGCCGCGGCCCACACGACGCCCGTCGTCCGCCGCATGTCGCCCCGCGCCTTGCGCACCACACGCTATTTTATTGCGGTTTCTTGTTGGCCTGCCGCGCGCGTGTGACGAGCTCGAGTTTCCGCCGCTCCATGTTCTCCTCGAACACGCGGAACTTCGCCTGCTGGTAGACGGTCAGGACCTGATCGATCGCGTCCTGCGCTTTGCGCACGTCCTCGGCGGTCCGCGCCTCGAGATCGTTCAGCGCCTTCACGCGCTCTTTCATCTGCGCTTCGTCGGGCTGCGGCGCGTTGACGAGCTGACGCAGTTCCTGCAGCAGGCGGCCGCGCTCCTGCAGCGCGCGCCGGCGCACGTCCTGCAGCGCCTTGAAGCGCGCGAGGAACTGCGGGAACTGCTCGTCGCTGATCTTCAACTGGTCCTGCGCCTGCATCAGCGCGTACGAGTCGAACATCCGCTGCACTTCGCCGGGCGTCACCGGTTCCTGCGTGGCGAAGGCGGGCCGCACGATGCAGACGGCGCCGACGAGGAGGCACGCGAGGATTCGCACGGGGCGCATTATCGCTTCAGTCACTGCTCTTCGTCATCTCTTCCTGCAGCAGATCGCGGAGCTGCCGCAGCTCCCCCTCCGTCAGATGCGTCACCGCGTGATCCGCGCTGCCGCGCGGCGCGAGTCCCGCCTCGCGCGCGGCGTCCCAGCCCATGTCCTGCGTCAGATCGGCGACGAGACCGAGCGACGGATCGGTGACGTCGGCCGCGAGCGTCGTGTCCGCCGGGAGTTTCTGCGCCGGCGGCGGCGCGACGGAGGCCACCGGCAGCGCCGCGTGCTGCTCGGCCGGCGCCACGAGGCGTCCGACCATGACGAACGCGATGAGCAGCGCAGCGGCCGTGGCGAGCGCGAACGGCATCGCCGCGCGCAGCCACCAGTTCCAGCCGCTCTGCGGCGGTTCGGCCGCGACCGCTTCGCTGACGCGCGCCGACAGATGCTCCCAGAACAGCGGCGACGGCTCCGGCACGTCCACGTCGGCGGCGGCCGTCATCATCGCGCGAACGTCGGCGAGCTGCCGGCGGCACGCCTCGCACGACGCGAGATGCGGCGTCGACGACTCCGGCGTCGTGCCTTCGGCGAGATCGACGAACTGTTCCGGCGTGAGGTGCATGACTTACCGGCCTTCCAGGATCTTCTTCAGGTTCGCGAGCGCGTGAAAAAAGTTCGCCTTCACCGCGCCGACCGAGCTGCCGAGCGCGTCGGCGATCTCCTGATGCGACATCTCGTGATACGTGCGCAGGATCAGCGTGGCGCGCTGCTTGTCGGGCAGTTGCGCGATCGCCGCGCGCACCTGCGCGCCGCGCTCCTCCCGCATCAGCCGATCCGCCGGCGAGTCGTGCCGCGCGTCGACGAGATCCATCGCGTCGATCGGCTCGCCCGTCGTGCTGTCGAGCGCCTTCTTCGTGCTGACGCGGTTCAGACAGACGTTGACGCCGATGCGGTAGAGCCACGTCGACAGCGCTGCCTGGCCGCGGAAATTCTTCAGGCCGCGGAACGCCCGCAGGAACACCTCCTGCGACAGATCGCTCGCGTCCTCGTGGTTGCCGACGAAGCGGTAGCAGATCTGATAGACCGACCGCCGGTAGCGCTCCACCACCAGGTCGAACGCCCCGGGCGTTCCCGCGACACACTCCGCGACCAGCGCCGCATCGTCCAGCCGCGCGAGCGGCCGGGCGTCAGTCTCTGTCATCAAGAGGCCGGACCACTGCCGAGGGAGCGACCACGCCAGCGATGATGCCATTGCCCTTCAAGCTCTTAGACCCGGTGCGGCGCCGAAAGTAAAAGCCGGTCGACCTCGGCGGCCGTCGGGAGCGCCCCTTGCGCCCCCAAGGCCCGGCAGTTGAGGGCAGCGGCGGCGTTGGCGAAGGCCAACGCCGCCTCGAGGTCGCCGTCCGAATCGTGCATCCGCAGGCAGGCTGCGGCCAGGGCGCCGCGGAAGACGTCGCCGGCGCCGGTGCTGTCGACACAATCGATTGGGAACCCGGCGGTCCGGATTTCGCGGCCATGACACCAGGTGAGCGTCCCCTCGGCGCCGAGCGTCACGGTGACGAGCGCCGGGCCGAACTCGCGACCGATCGTCTGCAGCGCGCGGCCCAGATCTTCGTGCCCCGTCAGCGCCGTCGGGAACGCCTGCGCCGCGACAATGACGTCGATGTGCTGCAGCAGCTCCGCGATGCCGGGGCGGACTTTCTCCACGTCGATGAGCGTCGGGACGCCGGCGAGCCGCGCGAACCGGACCGCCTGCGTCGCCGCCGGGACGTCCGAGCAGTCGACGAGCAGCAGCCGGCCCGACGTGACCGCGTCGCGCGGCACGTCGGCCGCGGCCATTCCGAGCGATGGATGACCGTCCCACAACACCGTGCGCTGACCCGACCGCGCGTCGACGATGATCACGGCGAAGCGGTTCGTGGCGCCGGCGACCGTCCGCGCCGCGCTGACGTCGATCCCCTCGCGCTGCAGGCTCTCCCGCACGAGCGCGCCGAGGTCGTCCGCGCCGAACGAACCGACATAGCGCGTCCGGCAGCCGAGTCGCGCGGCTGCCGCCACGGCGGTCGCGATCTGTCCGCCGGTCATCCGCGCGAACCGCTGCAGCCGCTGCTTGCTGTCCGGCGCTGGGAATTCCGCGACGACGGTCAGGAAGTCGAGGCTGTTTTCGCCGAAGCCGACGATGTCGAACGGTTGCGTGGGGGGGAACCGGAGCGGGATCCGCATCCGTCGGCATCGTAGCGCATCGCGCGGCCGTTGACCTTTCGCTTTATTTTTGCTACAAATACCGTCGAGGTGTCGATGCTTCCTCTGACGAAACGTCAACGCGAAATCCTCGATTACCTGAACGAATTCATCGCGCAACATGGCTACGCGCCGAGCCTCGAGGAAATCGGCCGCCGCTTCGGCCTTTCTTCGCTCGCAACCGTGCACAAGCACCTGACCAATCTGCAGGAGAAGGGCTTCATCAAACGCGCGTGGAATCGGAGCCGGTCAGTGGAGATGGTCCCGACGCGCGCGGGGGGCCGCGCGGTCGAATTGCCGCTGCTCGGGTACGTCGCGGCGGGCATCCCGATCGAAGCGGTGGCGTCGAACGAAACGATTGCGGTGCCCGAGGATTTCGTCGGCAAGAAAGACACCTACGTCCTGCGCGTCCGCGGCGACTCGATGATCGACGAGCAGATTCGCGACGGCGATTTCGTCGTCGTCGAAGATCGCAAGACGGCCGACAACGGCGAGATGGTCATCGCGCTCTTGCGCGCCTCCGACGTCACACTGAAGAAGTTCTATCGCGACCCGGGCGGCAAGATCCGTCTGCAGCCGGCGAACGCGGCCATGCAGCCGATCTTCGCGGATCCCGACCAGGTGCAGATCCAGGGCGTGGTCGTCGGCGTCATGCGGAAGTACTAGGCCGATGCCGGTCGCGCTCGTCACCGGCGCGAGCCGCGGCGTCGGCCGCGGCGTCGCGGCCGCCCTGTCCGACGCCGGCTACACCGTCTTCGCGACCGGCCGCACCATTGCGGCCTCGGCACTTCCCACCGCCATCATCCGAATCCCGACCGATCATCTCGACGATGCGCAGACAGCGAACGCGGTCGCAGCGGCGCTCGAGCCCACCGGCACGATCGACGTCCTCGTGAACGCCGCGTGGGGCGGCTACGAGCGGATGGTCGAGGACGGCGCGTTCACGTGGTCGCGCCCCTTCTGGCAGCAGCCGCTGCATCGTTGGACGAGCATGATGGACGCGGGCGTCCGCGCCGCGTTCGTCACCTCGGCCCGTGTCGCGCCGTCGATGATTGCCGCGCGGAACGGACTCATCGTCAACATCAGCTTCTGGGCGGCGCAGAAGTTCATCGGTAACACGCTCTACGGCATTAGCAAGGCCGCGACCGACAAGCTGACGCGCGACATGGCGACCGAGTTGCGGCCGCACGGCGTCTCCGTCGTGTCGTTGTATCCCGGGCTCGTGCGGACCGAGGCCGTGCTCGCCGCGGCGCAGGCGGGATGGCTGGATCTCTCCAACAGCGAAAGCCCGGAGTTCATCGGCCGCGTGGTCGACGGGCTCGCGCACACCGCCGATCTGCCGTCGCGATCGGGCGAGGTGATCGTCGCGGCAGCGTTCGCGGCAAGCCACGGCATCGTCGACGTCGACGGCCGTCAGCCGGCGGCGCTCGCGCTCGAATCGGTCTAGACTGTGGCCATGAGCGATCAGCCGCAGCAACCCAAGCAGATCAACTTCACGATCGTCCCGGACGATTCGAGCGCCGGCCCACGCACGTACGCGAACTTCTGTTCCATCGCGCACACGCCCTTCGACTTCACACTCACGTTCTGCGAGGTGATGCCGCTCTCCGAAAAGGAGATCAAGGCCGCCGAATCGGAGCACATCGTGCGCGCGCCCGTGCGCACGAAGGTCGTCGTGCCGGTGCAATTCGTGCCGAACCTGATCGCCGCTCTGCAGGAACACTGGCGCGTCTTCAGCGACTCGTACACGAACGTCGGCTGGAACAAAGGCCCGATCCATTGAAGACCGCTCGCGAGACGCGCGAGATCCTCGATGCGCTCGAGACGCAGCATCCCGACGCCGACACCGAGCTGCATCACCGGAACGCGTTCGAGCTGCTCGTCGCGACGATCCTGTCGGCGCAGTCGACCGACGCGCGCGTCAACCTGGTCACGCCGGTGCTGTTCAAGAAATATCCGGACGCGAAGGCGCTCGCGAAGGCGACGCCGGCGAAGCTCGAACCGCTGATCCACTCCACCGGGTTTTTTCGCGCGAAGGCGAAGTCGCTGCTCGGCATGGCGCAGGCTCTCGTCGCCGAGCATGGCGGCGAGGTGCCGGCCGACATGGACCAGCTCGTCGAGTTGCCGGGCGTGGGCCGCAAGACGGCGAACGTCGTGCTCGGCCACGCGCTCGGCGTCCCCGGGCTGCCGGTGGATCGGCACGTCCTCCGCGTCTCGAACCGGATCGGCATCGCCGAGGGCGACGATCCGGTCCTCGTCGAGCAGCAGTTGGGCCAGGCGCTGCCGAAACAACGGTGGACGCGCGCGTCCGACACGCTGATCCTGCACGGGCGCCGTATCTGCCGTCCGAAACCGCTGTGCGACCAGTGCGCCGTTCGCGACCGCTGCGACTACTATCGCCTGGTCATCTCGCGTGATGCGCGTGGACCGAAGAAGGTTCGAACAGCACGTCGCTGACGCGCTCACGTCCGTCCCGCGCCGCTTCCGCACGGCGATGGAGAACGTGGCGATCATCGTCGAAGACGAGCCGTCCCCGGCGCTCCTCGCCGAGATGGGCATCGAACCGCCCGACACGCTGCTTGGGCTCTACCAGGGCACGCCGCTCACACAGCGCGACTGGGGCTACGGCAACGCGCTGCCCGACCGCGTGCTGATCTTTCAGGGACCGCACGAGCGCGCCGCGAAGGACGAAGACGATCTCGTCGTCGCGATCGGCGAGACGCTGATCCACGAGATCGGCCACTACTTCGGCATGAGCGAGGAGCAGATCGAGGAAATCGAAGAGCGGTATTGGCGCGGACACGGCGATGACGAAGGCGCGTAAGCGCTTCGGCCAGCACTTCCTCGAGCCGGCGTGGGTCCGGAAGGTGATCGCGGCGATCGATCCCAAGCCCGACGAGGCGTTCATCGAAATCGGCGCGGGACACGGCGCGCTGACGCGGCCGCTCGCCGCGCGCGCGCGGCACGTCACGGCGTACGAGATCGATCGCGACCTCGCCGCGGAACTCCGCGCGGCGGCGATCCCGAACGTGACGATCGTCGAAGGCGACGTCCTCGACGCCCCTCGCCCTTCGCACCCCGCATCGATTCGGATCGCGGGCAACCTGCCCTACAACGTCGCCTCGCCGATCATGTTTCAGCTCGTGGAGTGGTCGCGCCGCGGCGTCCCGATCGCCGACGCGACGCTGATGCTGCAGCGCGAAGTCGCCGATCGTCTGCTCGCGTCGCCGGGGTCGCGCGACTACGGGGTCCTGACGGTCCTCATCCGCCATCGCGCGACGGTCGAGCGGCTGCTGACGCTGCCGCCGGGCGCGTTTCGGCCCGCGCCGAAGGTGCAGTCGGCGGTCGTGCGCCTGCGGTTTCACGCGCCCGATCCGCCGGTCGCCGACGAAGCGGCCTTCGAGCGCCTCGTCAAGCGGGCGTTCTCGCAGCGCCGCAAGATGCTCTCGAACGCCCTGTTCGGCGACGGCTCCGGGGCGGCGTCGTCCGCCGCCGCGTCCCAAATCGACCTGCGGCGGCGGGCCGAAACCCTCTCCGTCGCGGAGTATGCGGCGCTCGCCGAGCTGCTGCGAAATAACACCTGAGCTGTGTTACACTTACGGCCTAGTCATCCCGCCTCGTCATCTCAGGCGCACCCAGCAGCCTGATCGAGCCGCTGCGGCGGTTCCCTTCGTCGACGGTCGTCTCCGCCAGGAGTGTGTCCCGACGAAGGCGTGTGCTGCGTTTCCAGAATGCTCGAAGTCGTACCGCTTGGCGGACTCGGCGAGTTCGGGATGAACATGCTCGCGCTCTCGTGGGAGGAGACGACGATCGTCGTCGACGCCGGCGTGATGTTCCCCGATCCGGAGTTGCTCGGCGTCGATCGCATCATCCCGGACCTGACGTACCTGCAGCAGAAAGGGCGCGTCGCCGCGCTGGTGCTGACGCACGGACACGAGGACCACATCGGCGCCGTGCCGCACGTCGTGCCGTACGTCGACGGGCCCGTCTACGCGACGCCGCTGACGATCGCGCTCGTCGAGCCGAAGCTCGAGGAACACGGCCTCGACGGCGTGTCGCTCGTGCCGGTGCGGCCGCGCGAGCGCGTCACCATCGGTCCGTTCGACATCGAGTTCATTCGCGTGACGCACAGCATGCCGGACTGCGTCGCGCTCGCGATCCGGACGCCGATCGGCACGATCGTCCACACCGGCGACTTCAAGATCGATCAGACGCCGATTGACGGTGAGCATTTCGACGTCCATCGGTTCGCGCAGCTCGGCGCCGACGGCGTGCTCGCGCTCTTCTCCGACAGCACGAACATCGATCGCCGCGGGTTCACCGGATCGGAGCGCGAGGTCGTCGACGCCTTCGAAGAGATCTTCACGAGCGCGACCGGACGGCTGATCGTCGCGGCGTTCGCGTCGAGCATCTACCGCATGCAGATCCTGGTCGATCTCGCGGCGGAGTTCGATCGCAAGGTCGCCTTCGTCGGCCGCGGCATGATCGAGAACTCGGCGATCGCGCAGCGCCTTGGCTACCTCCGGGTGCCCGCCGGCATCCAGATCCGCGACTCGGACGTCCCCACGTATCCGTCGCAGGACGTGCTGTGCCTCTGCACCGGGTCGCAGGGCGAGCCGCAGGCGGCGCTCTCGCGCATCGCGATCGACGATCACCGTCACGTCAAGGTCGGCGACGACGACACGGTGGTGATCTCGGCGCGGGCGATCCCGGGCAACGAGAAAGCGATCGGGCGCGTGGTGAACCATCTCGCCCGCCGCGGCGCCGACGTGATCCACGAAGGCATCAAGCACGTGCACGTGTCCGGCCACGGCAGCGAGGAAGAGCTGAAGCTGATGCTGTCGCTCGTGCGGCCGCGCTATTTCGTCCCGGTGCACGGCGAATTCCGTCAGCTCTCGCAGCACGCGCGGATCGCCAAACGCGTCTTCGCGGGCCGCAATCCGCACCCGGAGATTCTCCTCGCCGAAAACGGCGACCTGCTGCAGTTCGACACGCAGGGCGCGCGCATCGCCGGCAAGGCGCCGGTCGGCCGCGTGCTGATCGACGACACGCGCACCGGCGAGGTCGGCGACGAGGTGTTGCGCGATCGACGGCATCTCGCCGAAGAAGGGCTCGTCGTGCCGGTCGTCGCGATCAACAAGCAGACGGGCCTACTCGAAGGCGTGCCCGACATCATCGCGCGCGGCTTCGTGATGGAAGACGCCGAGGCGCTGCTCGCCGACGGCGCGCGCGTGCTCGCGGAAGTCGTCGAACAGGCGAGCGTCGAGGAGCGCACCGATCAGGGACTGATCAAGGAAAAGCTGCGGGTGGAGCTGCGGCGCTTCTTCCGCAAGCGCTCGGGGCGCCGGCCGTTCGTGCTGCCCGTCATCATGGAGATATAGCTTGGGTGGATCGACCGCTTCGCGCCGGATGAGCGAGTTCGTGGGCGTCGCGCTCTTTGCCGTCGCGCTCATCTGGATTATTTCGCTGGCCAGCTACGAGCCGAGCGACCCGGTGTGGTTCTTCAGCACCGGCGCGCACGCCGCGCCGGTGAATTTTGCCGGGCGTGTCGGCGCGTTCCTCGCCGAGCTCTCGTTCCAGCTGTTTGGCTACGCGTCGTACCTGATTCCCGCCATCATGGTCGTCGTCGGCTGGAACTCCTTCTGGTGTCGGTCGCTCGACGCGGCGGCGACGAAGGCCACCGGCGCCGGACTGCTCTTCGCGTGCCTGAGCGCGTTCCTCAGCCTCATCTTCGGCACGCTCGAGGTCTCGGGCAAGGCCTTCCGCGCCGGCGGATATGCCGGCGAGTTCCTGGCGAAGGAGCTCTCCGAATATCTGAACCGAACGGGATCGATCATCGTCATCCTCACGCTGATCTTTCTCGCGGTCATCATGTCGACGCAGTTCTCGTTCGGCCGCTTCTTCGGCGCGATCGTCGTGGCGCTGAAGAGTGCGCTCGTGCGCGGCTGGGACTCGTTCCAGGAGTGGCGCGCGGAGCGGCGGCGCGAGAAGCAACGCCGCGAGGTCATCGCCAAGCACACGAAGAAAGGCGAACCCGCCGCCGCTCGCGTCCCGGCAGGCAAGCCCGCGGACGCCGCAGAGCCGCTCGTGGCCGCGTTGAAGACCAGGGCGGCGAAGAAGCGCGACGTCGACGACGGCGACGCCGAGCCCGCGCCCGAGAAGAAGAGCCTCTGGGGCAGCGCCAAAGCATTTGCGCCTCCCAAGCCGCCCAAGGTGACGCTGCCCGCGCCGCCCTTGCCGCTCAGCGATCCCGAGCCGGCCGCGAAAGCCCCGGCCGAACGGCGTAAGGGCGACTACGCGCTGCCGCCGATGGCACTGCTCGACGCGCCGAAGACGCAGCGCAAGTTCGACGAACGCGAGCTGATGGAGCGCGCGCGCCTCCTCGAGGAGAAGTGCCGCGAGTTCAGCGTCGACGGCTCCGTCGTCCAGATCCACCCGGGCCCGGTGGTGACGACCTTCGAGTTCAAACCGAACGCCGGCGTGAAATACGCGAAGATCACGAACCTCGAAGACGACCTCTGTCTCGCGATGCAGGCCGAGTCGGTGCTCATCGATCGCATTCCGGGCAAATCGACGGTCGGCATCCAGATTCCGAACGCGGAGCGCGAGCCGATCTCGCTGCGCGAGCTGCTCGAGTCCGAGGTGTACCGCCGGTCCACGTCGAAGCTGACGCTCGCGCTTGGTAAGACGATTCACGGCGAACCGCACGTCGCCGATCTGGCGACGATGCCGCACCTCCTCATCGCGGGCTCGACCGGTGCGGGCAAGTCGGTCGGCATCAACGGCATGCTCACAAGCATCCTCTACCGCGCGACGCCGGACGACGTGCGGATGATCATGGTCGATCCCAAGCGCCTCGAGCTCGGGATGTACGAAGATATCCCGCACCTGCTGACGCCGGTCGTCGTCGACCCGAAGCAGGCCGCCAACGCGCTCCGGTGGGCGGTGCGCGAGATGGAAGAGCGCTACAAGCTGCTCGCCTCCGAAGGCGTTCGCAACATCGAGCAGTTCAACCGGAACATGGCGCAGGCGATCGCCGAGAAGCGCGAAGCACCCGAAGGGAAGGAATTCAAGGCGCTTCCCTTCATCGTCGTGGTGATCGACGAGCTGGCGGACTTGATGATGGTCGCCGGCAACGAAGTCGAGGAATCGATCGCGCGGCTCGCGCAGATGGCGCGCGCCGTCGGCATCCATTTGATCCTCGCGACGCAGCGGCCGTCGGTCGATGTCATCACCGGCTTGATCAAGGCGAACCTCCCCGCGCGCATCGCGTTCCGTGTCGCGTCGAAGATCGACTCGCGCACGATTCTCGACGGCAACGGCGCCGAACAACTGCTCGGCAAGGGCGACATGCTCTTCCTGCCGCCGGCGTCGTCGCGCTTCACGCGTCTTCACGGGCCGTATATCTCGGAACAAGAGAGCGCGCGTCTGGCGAGCTACCTGCGCAAGCAGGGCAAGCCGACCTACGACGAGACGATCACGCAGGACGAGAAGACCGCGGCCGGTCCCGACGGCGTGGAGTTCGACAAGGACGATCTCTACGACGAAGCGGCGCGCATCGTCGTCGGCAGCGGTCAGGCGTCGATTTCGTATCTGCAGCGGCGGCTGCGCATCGGCTTCAGCCGCGCCGCGCGCCTGGTCGACATGATGGAAATGGAAGGGCTCGTCTCGCCCGCCGCCGGCGGGAAGGCGCGCGAAGTGCTCGTCGACAAGAGCTACTTCGAAGAGGTGGACGCCCAGTTGCGGTGATGTATGGCTCAACGAATCCTCGTATTCGTGCTCGCCGTCGCGGCCGCCGCCGCCGTCCCGCCGGTACGGACGATGTACAACGACGCCCTCGCGCGGGAGCAGGCGGTGCGTGCGGCCCTGGCGGCGCCCGACGCGCTCGCCACGATCCTGATCGACATCCGCGCGGTCGTCGCGTCGTACGAATCCGTGGTGAAGCACTACCCCGCCAGCGGCTACAGCGACGATGCGCTGTGGAACGCGGGACGGCTCGAGCTGGATGCGTACGCGCGCTTCGGCCAGGCCTCGGACAAGGACACGGCCGCACGTCTGCTGAAGAAGCTCGCCGCCACGTATCCGACCAGTAAGTTCGCGAAACAGGTGCCCGATCAGCTCGGCAGGATCGACACACCGGCGTCCGTCGTTGCGAGCCCGTCGAAGGACGAGCGCGCGTCGACGGTGGTCACGATCCGCGACATCCATCGCACGGTGACGCCGCAGCTCGTCCGCGTCACGATCGAGCTCGACGGCGAAGCGACGTTTCACGACGAGCGCATCGCCGATCCCGAGCGCGTGTTCCTGGATCTGTCGGGCACGCGCGCCGCGCCGCCGCTCGTCGACAAGACGCTGCGCTTCGACGCGGACGCCGATGTCGTGCGGCAGATTCGTATCGGCCGTCATCCGAACAACACGACGCGCGTCGTGCTCGACGCCGCGGGCGTCGGCAGCTACAGCGTCTATCCGATGACCGCGCCGTATCGGCTCGTCATCGACTGCGTGCGGAGCCAGGACGTGAAGCTGTCTCCCGCGCCGGCGGCGGAAGCGGTTCGCCCGAGGCTCTTGGCGTCGCACGTGCTGACGCGCGACTGGGTGAAGGCGTACCCGCAGGGATCGCCGCGTGCCAGCGCGCGCATCGCGAACGCGCGCGCGTCGATGCTGGCGCTGGCGGCCGCGACGCCGCTGAGGCCGAGCGAACCGACGCCGACCGCCATGACCATGGCGCCTGCTGCGCCGACGACGCCAACCGCGACCGTCGTCACACCGCCGGATCGCAACGCGACCGGCGGCTTCTCGATGGCGCGTCAGCTCGGCCTCGGCGTCTCGCGCATCGTGATCGATCCGGGCCACGGCGGCCACGACCCGGGCGCGAAAGGGCGCGGCGTCACCGAAGCGGAGCTCGTGCTCGACGTGTCGCAGCGGTTGAAGAAGCTGCTCGAGAAGGCCGGCATCGAAGTGATCCTGACGCGCACGGGGGACGAGTTCGTCCCGCTGCAGGAACGGCCGCAGATCGCGAACCGGGAAGGCGCCGATCTGTTCCTCTCGATCCACGCCAACGCGAGTCCGACCGGATCGGCGCACGGCGTGGAGACCTACTTCTTGAACTTCGCGAACAACCCCAACGCCGCGCAGGTCGCGGCGCGCGAGAACGCGACGGCCGCGCTGTCGATGGGCACGCTGCCCGACATGGTGAAGGCGATCGCGCTCAACAGCAAAGTCGACGAGTCGCGCGACTTCGCCGGCCACGTGCAGCGCGCGATGGTCGAGCGGCTGCGCACGAGCAACAAGGGCGTCAAGGACCTCGGCGTCAAGCAGGCGCCGTTCATCGTCCTCATCGGCGCGACGATGCCGAGCGTGCTGGCGGAGATTTCGTTCGTGACGAATCCGCAGGAAGCGAAGCTGCTGAAGGGGAATGTCTACCGGCAGAAGATCGCGGAGGCGCTGTTCAACGCGATTCGGAAATACCAGACGTCACTGAAGAGCGTTCAGACGGTCGCCCATCAATAGCGCCGGTTCAGCCGGACCATCGTCGATACAGCAACAGGGCCCCGGCGAAGACGACGCCGAGCACCACGGCCGCCAGCACGATGACGCCGGTCAGCCCGAGCGCGCCGATGAGCACGCCGGCAATTCCCGTCGGGTCGTGCGGCGCCTCGACGATCTTGACGATGATCGGCTTCAACTGTCGAACGTCTCGAACGCGAGCGACGCCAGCGTCCTGACGGCGACACCGCTCGGTCCTTTCGGCAGATACGGCTTCGCCTCCTCCGCCCACGCGGTACCCGCGATGTCGAGGTGCGCCCACGGCAGCCCGCCCGTGAATTCCTTCAGGAACATCGCCGCGGTGATCGACCCGGCCGGTCGGCCGCCGGTGTTCGCGAAGTCGGCGATCTCGCTCTTCAACTGCTCGCGGTAGTCCTCGTGCAGCGGCATCGGCCACACGCGGTCGCCCGCGGCGAGCGCGACGCGCCGCACCTGCTCCACCCAGCGATCCGGCGTGCCGAACAGGCCGCTCGTCACTTTCCCGAGCGCCACGACGCACGCGCCGGTCAACGTGGCGACGTCGACGAGATGCGTCGAGCCGAGTTTGCGCGCGTACCAGAGTCCGTCGCCGAGGATCAGACGTCCTTCCGCGTCGGTGTTGATCACTTCGACGGTTTTTCCTTCGGCGCTTTTCAAGATGTCGCCCGGCTTGATCGCGCGTCCGCCCGGCATGTTCTCGGTCGCGGGGACGATGCCGATGACGCGCATCGGCGCCTTCAGCAGGCCGATCGCGCGCATCGCGCACGCGACCGCCGCGCCGCCGGCCATGTCGTCCTTCATGCGCTCCATGCCATCGGCCGGCTTGATCGAAATGCCGCCGGTATCGAACGTGATTCCCTTGCCGACGAGGCCGAGGACGGGGCTCGTCGGCGCGCCCGGCGGCTCGTGACGGAAGACCATCAGCCGCGGCGGTTCGCTGCTGCCGCGCGCCACGCCGAGCAGCAGCCCCATGCCGAGCGCTGCGATCTGCGTCTCGTCGAGGATCTCGACCGATGCGCCGCCGCTCGACGCGATCGCGGCGGCACGCGCCGCGAATTCGCGCGGCGTCAGGGTGTTGCCCGGTTCGTTCGCGAGGCCGCGCGCGAGGTTGCTCGCCTCGCCGAGAATGCGGCCCCGCGCGACGGCGTCCTGCATCGCCGCGTCCGGCGCCGCGTCGAGCGACACGATCGACCACGTCGGCGGTGGCGCTGGTGCCGGGTCCGTGGTTTTGTAGCTGCCGCCGTAGAACTCCGCGAGCGTCAGCCCCTCGATGGCCGCCTGTGCGAACTGCGGCGCGCGTCCGTCGCCGCGAACGACGAACGCCGCGCGACCGACGCGCCGCTGACGCGCGGCGAGGCCGGCGACGACGGCAACCTTCCGGAAAATCTCGGTGTCGCACGACCCGCGCGCGCCCGCGCCGACGAGCGCCACGCGCCGCGCCCGAAACGCCGTGTCCGACACCGGCGCGAGGAAGAGATCGTACGGCTTCGCCTGGAATTCGCGGCTCGTCAGCGCGCGCGCGACTTCGCCACCGGTTGCGGCATCGAGTCCACCGACGCTCGCCGGCGTGTCCTCCTCGAAGCACGGGACGATGATGAGGTCGGCGTCGACCGCGGAGAGCGGGCCGCCGGTACAAACCACAGGCACGGACGCTGGGGCTGAGGGCATCCGAATATTGTACAATCCGATTGCTCCTGAACATCGAGGAATCCATGGGTACCAAGCACTTGCGACGATTCGCGTGGGCCGCGGCCTTGGCGTCCGCGCTCGGCGTGTCGCTCGCCGCGCAGAAGAACGACAAGGACGCGAAGGCGAAGGACGCCGACACGGCGCATCCCAAGCTCACGCTGCGCGCGCAGCCGGTGATCAGCATGGCCCCGTCGCGCGTCGTGCTCACCGCCGAGGTCGTCGGCGGTCCGAACGACGCCGAGGACTACTACTGCCCCGGCGTCGAGTGGGACTGGGGCGACGGGACGCAGTCCGAGTCGAGCGCCGACTGCGCACCGTACGAACCCGGGAAGTCGGAGATTCGGCGCCGGTACACCGTCGAGCACGTCTTCCGCGCCGGCGCGTATCGCGTGACGCTGCGTCTCAAGCAGCGCGATCGAATCGCGGCATCGGCCGCCGTCAACATCCAGGTCCGGCCCGGCCTGCGCGATGGCGGGCACTGACGTCCCACGAACGAACAGCCCGAGGGCCGGATCCTCGCGTCCGGCCCGTTTTTTCCAACAAAATCGCTAACGTCGACCGTCCGCTGATGGCACGGAGTTGGCCTCCCGGACGGCCATGTCTCTGCGCCACGTGGTCGGGCGGACCGTCGCGACCGTGCTCCTCGCGGGGACGGCGTTCGTGTCGGTCGGGCTCACGGCACCGCCCCAGAGCCCGTTTTCGATCCGCATCCACACGGCGTTGATCAACTTGTCGGTCGACGTGGACGTCAAAGTCGGCGACGCGCACTTCCATCGCCGATGGTCGGCGCTCCCCGAGGATTCGAAGCTGTAACCGTGGACACACTCTGGCAGGACATTCGGTACGCCGCGCGGCTGTGCGTGCGCACGCCCGCGTTCACGGCGGTGGCCGTCCTCGCGCTGGGGATCGGCATCGGCGCCAACACCGCGATCTTCACGCTCGTCCACGCTGCGCTCATCGAGCCGCTGCCCTATCACGATCCCGATCGCCTCGTTGCCATCTGGGAGACCTCGTCGTTTCGCGCGAACCGCCCGAACGTCGTCGCGCCGGCGAACTACTTTCGATGGCGCGATCGCGCGTCGAGCTTCGACGCGCTTGCCGCGTTCGCCGACACCCGCACGAACCTGACCGGCAGCGGCGACCCCGAAGAGCTCGTCGTCCAGAACGTGACCGCCGATTTCTTTCCGATCCTCGGCGTCAGCCCGATGATCGGCCGTACGTTCACTGCCGCGGAAAACGCGCAGCCCGACGCCACCGCCGCCATCCTGAGCTACGGGCTATGGCAGCGTCGCTTCGGCGGCGACGCGTCGATCGTCGGCCGCACGATTCAGTTGAACGGCGCGCCGACGACGGTGGTCGGCGTGATGCCGCCTGACGTTCAGTTGACGTTCAAGAACTCGCTCGCCGGCAAGCCCGCGGACCTGTGGCGTCCGTGGCGGCTGCCCGAAGAATGGCGGCAGCCGCGCGGCCGCTTCCTCTCGGTGATCGCGCGCGTGAAGCGCGGCGTCACGATCGAACGCGCCGACGCGGAGATGCACGCGATCGCCGCGTCGCTCGGAGCCGAGTGGCCGCAGTTCGACACGGGCTGGTCGGCGACCGTCGTGCCGCTGCGGGACGAGCTGACCGGCGCCGTGCGCCCGGCGCTGCTCCTCCTCGCCGGCGCCGTCGCGTTCGTGCTGCTGATTGCGTGCGCGAACGTCGCCAACCTCCTCCTGTCGCGCGCGGCCGTGCGTCAGCGCGAGATCGCCATTCGTGCGGCGCTCGGCGCACGTCGATCGCGCGTCGTCCGCCAGCTCTTGACGGAGTCGCTCGTGCTCGCGGCGCTCGGCGGCGCGCTCGGGTTGCTGATCGCGCAATGGGGCGTCGACGCGCTCATCGCGTTCAGCCCGGTCGATCTCACGCGCATCGGCCACGTGCATCTCAGCGACCCGGTGCTCGCGTTCACGGCGGCCGTGTCCATCGCCACGGCGATTGCGGCCGGCGTCGCGCCCGCGCTCGAAGGGACGCGCGGCCGCGTGCAGGCGTCGCTGCAGGACGGCGCGAGACAGGTCGGCGGCGCCCGCGCCGCGCGCATGCGGCAGACGTTCGTCGTCGCGGAGATCGCGCTCGCGGTGGTGCTGCTCGTCGGCGCCGGGCTGATGCTCCGCAGCTTCGCGTCGCTGCGCGCCGTGCCGCCCGGTTTCGACGCGCATAACGTGCTGACGCTGCGAGTCTCGCTGCCGGCGCGCAAGTACGACGATCGGCAGGCGGAGCGCTTCTTCGCCGACGCGGTCGAACGCGTGCGAGCGATTCCCGGTGTCCAGGCCGCGGGCGCGATCAGTTATCTGCCCTTCGCCGGCATGGGCGCCGCCACCGACTTCACCATCGTCGGCCAGCCGGCCCCTCCGCCGGGCCAGAGCCACACCGTCGACGTCAGCGTCTGCGACAACGGCTACTTCCAGGCGCTGCGGTTGCCGCTGACCCGCGGCCGCTGGTTCACCGAACGCGAACAGCGCGAGAAGTCGAACGTGGTCATCGTCAACGAGGAGCTGGTCCGCCGCTACTTTGTTGGCGTCGATCCGATCGGCAAAGCGCTGGTGATCAGCATGACGGATCGCAACGTGCCGACCACGATCGTCGGCGTCGTCGCCGACGCGAAGTTCGGCGACCTGCGGAGCGACACGCGTCCCCAGAGCTATTGGCCGCCGCCGCAACTGCCGTACTCCGCGATGACGCTCGCGGTGCGCACGCCATCGAATCCGCTCGCGTTCGCGCCGCTCGTCGAGCACGCGGTGCATGCCATCGATCCCGATCAGCCGGTCTCGGACGTGCGCGCCATGGACCAGTGGATCGCGCGCTCGCTCAGCCAGGATCGCTTCGGATCGTACCTGCTCACGATCTTCGCCGCCGTTGCGCTGCTGCTCGCGGCGCTCGGCATCTACGGCGTCATGTCGTACGCGGTCAGCCAGCGGACGCCCGAGATCGGCGTGCGTCTCGCGCTCGGCGCGGAGACACGCGACATCATCACCATGATCGTCGGCGACACCGTGCGCCTGACCGCGATCGGGCTCGCCGCCGGCGTCGCGTTGGCGCTGGCGCTCAGCCGCGCGATCGCCGGCTTGCTCTTCGGCACGACGTCGACCGATCCGACGACGTTTGCGGGCGTGACCGCGGTGCTGGCGCTCGCCGCGCTGGCGGCGGCGTATCTGCCGGCGCGGCGCGCGGCGCGCATCGCGCCGACCGACGCGCTCCGCTATCAGTGACCGCCGCCGTGCAGACGATCTGGCAGGACCTTCGCTATGCCGCGCGCGCGTTCCGCCGCGCGCCGGCGTTCTGCGCGCTCGCTGTCGCCACGCTCGCGATCGGCATCGGCGCCACCGCCGCGATCTTCAGCGTCGTCGATGCCGTGCTACTGCGCCCGCTGCCCTTTCCGCATCCCGACGACCTGGTCGTCGTCAGCCAGACCGATCGCCGCACGCACGTGAACTTCGGCGACGCGACGCCGGCCAATTTCCTCGACTGGCGCCGCCGCGCGCACGCGTTCGCGGGGATCGCCGCGTATCGCGACGATCCGATCACGATCGACTCCGACGGAACGCCCGAGCGGCGGCCGGCCGCGATGGTCACCGCCAACTTTTTCGACGTGCTGCGGCTGCACGCGTCCACTGGCCGGACGTTCGCCGCCGACGACGAAGGGCCCGGCAGCGCGCGTGTCGCCGTGATCAGCGACGCGCTGTGGCGCGAGCGGTTCGCGCTGCGGCGCGACGTCATCGGCCGGACGATCCGGATCGAAGGCGAGCCGCACACGATCATCGGCGTGATGCCCGCCGGGATCGATTTTCCGGACCGCGCGGAGGTGTGGATCACGCCGCACTGGGCGGTCCCCGACGATCCGCAGTTGTCGGCCGGCGTTGATCCCTCGACGGAACGCGACCACAGCTACTTCTACGCGCTCGCGCGCCTCGCGCCGGGCGTGACGCGGCAGGCCGCCGCGGCCGACATCGACGCGGTCGCCGCGTCGCTCGAACGCGACTATCCCGATGCCAACCGCGACATCGGCGCCACGCTCGTCCCGCTGCGCGAGGACCTCGTCGTCGCGGACGTGCGGACGGCAACGCTGATTCTTTTCGGCGCGGTGGCGCTGCTGCTCCTCGTGTCGACCGCGAACGTGTCGGGGCTGCTGATGGCGCGCGCGTCGGCGCGGCAGCAGGAGATTGCGGTGCGCGCGGCGCTCGGCGCGACGCGGCAGCGCATCCTCGCGCAACTGCTGGTCGAGAGCGTTCTGCTCGCCGGCGTCGGCGGCGGCGCTGGCGTCCTGCTGGCGATGTGGCTCGTGCCGGCGATCGTCGCGCTGAGCCCGG